>Ga0209417_1000999_pt1 | contig 56116 bp, 42 predicted proteins | sample RifGroF2_FD_184002 | JGI IMG/M metagenome (GOLD analysis project Ga0209417, IMG submission 184002) | Groundwater microbial communities from Rifle, Colorado, USA - Groundwater F2 (SPAdes) (version 2) | ecosystem: Environmental > Aquatic > Deep subsurface > Groundwater | place: Rifle, Colorado... | reverse complement strand
GTAATAAAAATAATAATATATTATAGGAGCCGAAAAGTCGATTTAAATTCTTCCCCATGGGGAAGAACCCATTAACCCTCTCTTAGCTTAAGAGGCTATACTGTGCCATTTCTCCTGACGGCAAACAATATGTATATGGAACAACTATATCCTTTACGGAATATTCCTAGTGGACAATACGGTTTTTGCCTTTGCGATGGCATTGACAACTTATGTTGGCAGGCTTGCGCCAACAAACGAAAAGACTATGACTCTAAGCATGGGTGTGGCTGTGAATCATCGCAACAGTTACAATGCCGCTTGTTGGTGGAATAGCCTGGAAAATATCTAGGCTATCAATGGACATTCCTCATTGGCTCAGCAGCCGCTGCAGCAAGTATCTTTGTAGTGATGCGTGTTCCCGATCGTATCCTTCCTGCAGTCCAGTCACCTACTGTGCCATTTCTTCTGACGGCAAACAATCGAGTACACAAAAACATTCTCTTACAATTCGGAATTGCATTTTAAACAGGAATCAATGGGGGGTATATCTAAGCGGCAAGAACACCACCATTACTTTAAATCATTTTTTGGAAAACGGTAGAGGGGCGATGTACAGCGGCTCTAGAAGCGGTGAAAATGTTATAAAATATAACGTTTATCGTGATAATGGTTATGTTCCTGAAGAATCTTATGCTGATATCGTAATGGATACTGCATATAAAACAACTATAGAGTATAATCAGTTTATCAAATCTCAATATATTCCCTTACATTTTAGCGCAGCCGTTTCATTTTTCCGAAATATGGGTGAAGATAGCAATCTTAGAGAGAATGCACCTCATTTGAATATTATTCAAATAATAAACATTAATGATCGACAAATAGGCATCCATATGGGCGCAAGAATGGGGAGGGATTATGAAATCTATGATGATATTACGCAAGAAGGAAGAGACTATGGTTATTATAATATTATTCAGTCAAATGATTTCAATGATGTAACCATTGGGATAAAAATCAATACTTCAGGAAATACTGTATGTTCGAACACTTTTATAGATGTTGACAGACCGATAGTGCTGAATTGTGTATTCTATAGTCTGACCGAAAATACGATCAATAACCAGATGGCGTCAGATGTTTATTTCTGGGCAAAATATTTGGATTACATAACTTATGCATGGATGTTTCTTTATCAATGGGAGAGAAATAGGCATATTGATGAATCAGAAAAAATATTTCATATCAGAACTGATTATGGTTCGGGTGGTTTTAATTATGCAGGTACTGCTGCATTTATAGAGTCTCCGACTCTAATGGTTGAAGCTGATGCGATTGTAGCTGATTTTGGCAGTGACAAAAAAATAAATTTTTCGGATTATTCCAAACTTTTAGATTATTGGCAAAATGTTGCAAGTTTTAATAATCCTGTTTCTGGTGGCTTGATTTTGCATTTGGATAGTTGTGATGTTGCTGTTACTCAGTCAGCAGGAATAGACTATGTGACCGGCTGGGATGATTTATCTGGTAATAATAACGCTTTTCAGGTGACCAGCAATAAGAAACCGATTTTGACAAGAAACGTTACGCCTGCCGGCGGTGCTGCAGTCAAATTTGATGGCATAGATGATTATCTTGAGATTAATCCAAATTCCTCTTTTGACAGAGGCACATTCACTCTACTTGCAGTTTATGCAATTGATACATTTGCAAGTGGCTCCGGCACTGGCAGACTGATTAATTTAGGATATGCTGATACGAATCCTGGGGATCCAACTGTGATGAATACAGGGGCTTATGCGCTTGTAACTGGAGGAGCAACTGCAGAAGTTCGAGCATTTTCTTGTACCATCAACGGCGGAGGAGTAATCGTAAATTCAGGAGTTCCCGCAGGTTATGCTGAGGATAAATTTTATATTGCTGCTGCCACGATGGATTCAACATCAACCAATGTTAAATCATATTTGGTTTCTTCAACTGATGATATAACTTCGTCAACTACTGGTGCTAATGCAATTGGTGTTGGTAATCTTGTTGCCAGAATCGGCGCAGGGGTTTCCAGTAACTCCTCAACAAATCCTGCATATTATTTTAACGGCTGGATAGCAGAAGTTTTGATTTATAATCGAATTTTAACTCCTCAAGAAATATCTGAAGTTTCAGAGTATCTTAAAAATAAACATTTTGACTCACAGGGCGGTTTAGACCCCAATCTATATAAATTAAATCGATTCATTGGTTCTCCTGACCGCAATCTTGATTTGGGGTCATTTGTTTCTTACTGGCTTGAAGATATTCCAATGAATGATGCTTATTCATCTGGTGGAACTCCGATAGATATTGCTGTTGGTGATTTTTATACCGAGTTGGCAGGGGATGAAGTTGCGGTTATATGGTCTTCGCCTGTAACGAAAATTTCTGAATCTTCGACAGTAAACAATACTTACTATACAATTATCATTTATGACAGCAACGGAATCGAGATAAATCGTTTGGGCCGATCAACCCGAAAATGGCAAGCTATTGCAGCTGGTGATTTTCTTTCCAATACAGGAGATGAAATTGCTGCTGTATCGGCCGAAAGCGAGAATGGATACTATTTTCAGGCGGGGATATATGAATCCTTCAGTAACATTATTTGCATCTAATATACATAAAATTCGTAATATAACTTCCAGTAATTTTTTAACAACTGTGGACTCCTTTGACGAAGTTGCTGTAACGTACGAACCGGGTGGACCGATGGAAATACATTTTGTCAAACCTACAGATATAACGTGGTGTGCAACAAGGACCGGTTTGGCAGGTAGGCCTCTGCAAATAGCAGGAGGACATTTTTATAAGACCAGTGCAGATTCAATCGCTATGATTACCGCTAATTCGGTCGGTGTTTATTATGAAATATATTTTTATTTGCCAGGTTCATCGTCTGCATTTGCAATATCTCAAACCAACAATACAGTTCCTTTTACAGCAATAACAGGCGGCAGATTTGATCAGAATTTAACAGTGGATCAAGTAGCGGTAGCAGGGCCTGTGATTGATGGTGTTTGTCAAATAGGATATTATTCAGCATACCAAAATGATGCTTATAGGTATGCCGCACAGAAGGCAATTCAAACTGAAGTAGCAGTACTTAGTTGCGGTAAATTGAATATACCGAAGTTAATAGGCAATTATGAAAGAATCGAGGATTTTGATAATGAACAATCAGACTATGCTTCCATTGTAGAAAGTTGGGGAGCTCAAACTGCGGTTTTACTGCAAAACCATCAGGGACATTCAATTCCAATCTTTTGGATAAGCAACAATCCTTCTGACATAAACAAAAAATATTTTAAAATAACGCCCATCGTCAGATAGGACCCATTTTTGACATCGTTTGGTACAAATATGTGCGTCACGAAGACGCGGGAGGTATCTAATGTAGAAACTAAACGTGTTATGCTCTACAGGTGATGGAGGTTTGGCCCTCCGTTGTCGGTTGGCAGGAGCGGGTGACAAATCGCCATAACGCTGCAACGGTTAAGAGCTGTTGTGGTGAGCGGTTATGGAGAAAGCGTGGCAAGACCACGTCAGATAAGCTGTTATCAGACTATCCAAACTGTGCAGCGACGAAAAAAATGCGCTGCACCAGGCGCTGCAGCATAGCGCCGCGAGATGATATCCAATGGGCGATATGGACTCGTACTATGTGTATGCAAAACTTGTGACAGGAGATGCCTACAATAACTGCAAGGTTTACTGCAATCGCAGATTGTCTGCGTTTAAGTCTTTGTGTTTCCAATGGTTATATCTCTACCTATTCAGCTTCCCAAGCTGAAAGTCGAGTGTTCAGGGGAAGCAGAATCATTTTGTGTACTCTTGCGCAAAACGGCTATTAAAAAACGCAAAGTGGAGTTGCATGTTTGATGCTGTTATTATAGTATCCGATTGAAATTGTTACACATTCCCAGCTGGTAAGCATCAAATTTTGTAAATCTACTATGTTTAAAATATTTATCGTCTGATTTTGTTTTTAGATGATGAAGTTTTTTTTCAACTTTTGCAAGGACAATATGTTATGTAGCGGAGATACTGTGAGCCTTTTCAAATGTTGTAAATCTATAAGACTCTTTTTTGATTTTTGTTGGAGGAATTATCATGGCAAAGAAAACATTTTTAGTAATAGTTATTTGCTTCTTGATGTCCTACGAATTACAAGCGGTACTACCTACGCCTGGGATGATGGCCAGCTGGGTACTCATCTTTTTAATGTAACCCAGAACTGGGACCCATCTGGGATTCCGGCAGGCGGAACGACTTCTACGGGTGATAATGCCCATATCGGTGCCACACTGGCGTACGGACCGTTAGTTGATTCAAATGTTACAGGAATAGCCTCCCAGAGATTAAGAATTGGTTATACCAGCTAGGCAATGCGATTATGACTATGACCGGAGGCGACCTTACCGCATACAGGATTTACTTGGGTGCACAGATAGATTGTAATGGCTATCTTTTTATAAATGGAGGTACGCTTGAATCGAAAAAAAGATTTTGATATTGGGCTATATGCTGAAGGTAATGTTAATATGACGGGCGGAACAATTTTATGGAGCTCCAGTGATGGGTATGCATTGGAAATCGATAAAAACAATTGTGGCGAAAGTATCCTTAATTTGGATGGGGGTACTATGCAGGGAGAAATCTTTTTATTGGTACTTTTGGAAAAATGGATATCGCAGGCGGTATTTTAATTTTAGATGGAAATGATACAGCAGATGTTAATGTCTATATTCAAAATAGCAAAATCACCGGTTATGGCAAAGAAGGTGTGATAAACTTTGATTACAATATTACCAATGCCGGCAAGACAGCCACAGATTTAAGCTATTACTGGGACGATGGCGGCGCTGACCATTTAATTAACACGGCTGATAACTGGAATACTGATATTACGCCAACCAGTGCCACTAATGTTGTACTCGAAGGCAGCATAGTAAACGGACCTTTAGTCGATTCAAGTATTAATATGACAGTTGGTAAAATAAAACTTGCTTACCTCAATACAAGTGATGAGGCGGTATTAACTATGACCGGTGGAACCTTAAAACCAGATAGATTTTACGTGGGAATAATAAAAGATGCCAATGGGGTGATAGACCTGAGCGGAGGAACTTTACAGATAAATAAAGATGTTCAGTTGGGCAATTATGGTTACGGCACTTTAAATGTTAGTGGCGGTACATTTAAGTGGGGGAAAGATTACGATTTTACCATTAATGTAAAGGATGCGGTAGAGAATAAATTAAGAAGGTCGTTTACGCAAAATGTGCAGTTCCTGAATACGGTAATTGGCAAGATGAGTCAGGTTGTAACGGATAAGGATGAAATTCTAAAAAAGAATTTAAAAACGATAGCACCCGGCATTGATAGGGGTGTTTTTAGTTGAGGAATTTAATAAAATCCTTGTAACAAAATGTCATATCCCGGATTTCAAACTCGGCATAGAAGTTTTTATTGAAAAGGAAGATTTGCTGCCGTTTGAGGAAGCGAAACTCTACGGCCATAACGCGATTCATACTCTTTTGGCATATTTAGGTGCACAAAAAGGCTGCAAGAAAATGGCTGAACTTAAAAATGATAAAGAGATAATGCAGATAGCTCGGGATGCGTTTGTTAAAATCAGGTGTCGCATTGATAAAGAAGTATGCTCATCTTAATGAAGAATTATTTACCGAAAAAGTATATAGAGATTATGCGGAGGATTTGCTTGAGAGAATGACGAATCCGTATCTGGATGATACGATAGAAAGAGCGGCCAGAGACCCGCAGCGAAAACTTGGCGAGAATGACAGAATATTTGGTACGATGAAATTGGCGAAGGAATACGGCATAGAGCCGGTGAATATGGCCAAAGCCGCCGAGGCAGGGATGAAATATCTGGCAAAATTCGCAAAAGTTAATGTTTAATGAGAGTTTAAAGATTGTTTTATTATTTCAATTTAATAATTATGGTTTTATGAAAACTCGACCAATGACAATATTATTAGTGAGGTGCTGAACAGATTTTGGACACTTGATTTGCCAATTATGCTGCCCGTTCTTGTTTCAGTTCATACATTTCTTCATATACCACTGGGCTTACATAACCCAATGATGCATGCCTACGCTTACGATTGTAAAATATTTCAATATATTTGAAAACATCTTGCCGGTCTCAAAACTTTTTGTCTCCTATCCATTCATTCTTCAAGCTGCCAAAAAAACTTTCAACACAGGCATTATCCCAGCAATTACCTTTCCTGCTCATACTGCATGTAATATTATTGTCTTCCAATAACTTCTAAAAGCCCGGGTTGCATATTGAACCCATGGTCACTATGACGAATTAACCCTCTATTCGGCCGACGATACTGCAATGACATCCTCATTGCTGATTGTACCAACGATGAATCAATGTTATCACTCATCGACCAGCCAACTATCTTTCTTGAGAATAAATCCATTACAACTGCCAGATATAACCAACCTTGTTCTGTTGGAATGTATGTTATATCCTCAGCCCATTTATGATGGGCCTATCTGCCATAAAATTACGCCTAATTATATTGTCAGCTATCTTAAACAGATGATTGGAATCCGTGTAACCACGAATTTACGTTTAATACGACTATACAGCCCTATATTACGCATTATACGCCTGACGGTCTCCTGGCAGCATTGAAATTCTTCAGCTTTTAAATCGCCGTATACTTTGCGATAACCATAAACACGCTTACTTTCAAAATAGCTTACTGCTGCCGCTTGAACAATAAATTTACGTCTTATATGACTTCAATTGTTTTTAAATCACAAATGAGATTTATAATCTTTCTTCTACTCACTTTTCATTTGGTGTATATCCCAAACTTGCAACTATACGGTCTCAGTAAATTCGAATAAATAAGTATGATATAACTCTGCTTTAAAATCTATTTCATTTACGGCTTTATCACAATAACTGGAATTACTGAAAACTTCTCTCACTTTATAAAAACCAGGCAGTTTCAGCTTTTTATTTTCATTGCCCTGAACAAAAATTCCTAAATAGCTTTTGTTAGCATAAACCACATCATCATCTTCACAATAAATATGTACGCCGGCATCTTTGACTATATTGCGTACCAGCGGAAACGGTATGCCGGGGACAGCACAGTAGAAACTTTTCCATTTGTCGAACTTTCTTACGGCAAATCCAGGCAATCCACGGCCGCAGTAATAACCCAGCGTCTGAGCATCATCATCCTTCACAAAAAAGTTCAGTGTTTTTTCCATATGCGTACCAAAGCATCTGTCTTCAAAACCTTTAAGGATCGGATGGCTACTGCCTGTTGCAAGTCTTAACTGAAAAATCGTATCGGTTCTGACAACGTTTATTCCTGTCAAATCCGTTAAGTTCGATTCATTGAATACGTCACCTTTGCTATCTGGATTTATCAATCCATCCGCATGATAAAATATCAGTGAACGGCAGTCAGTCTTCAATGATTCTATTACCTCTCTTTGTTTGTCATTTAAAGAAAAACAGGTGGGGAAGAATACCGCCTTGTATTTTTTCATATCGGTTTTGGTGATGTCGCTCAGAAGAAGTAAATCAACCGTAGTACCAATTTTGCTGAATGAATAATAAAAATTTTCCCAAAATACAGCTCTTTGAAACCTTTCGTCGAGCGTAACATACCATGAGGCTTGTTCGTCCATCACAACTGCGACCTCGGATATCTGACTTCGGTCGAGATTTACGGACTCTTTGGCGATTCGCACACATTGGCCGATAGTATTAATTCTTTCAGTGCTTTCAAACCAATGGCCATGGAGATCGTACCACCACATCAGTTGTCCCTTGCAAAGGGTAAATACGAAATTACGCTTCATCAGTTCAGCATCTTCGTTGTCATCCTCTGCATAAGACCAGTTTTTGTGCATCTCCGCCGGCGGGGCGAAATCGTCTTCGCCGAAATAACCTTTATCCGCAATCAGCCCTGAATCGAGGCCGGCACTTTGCGACCAGCAAAAACCGCCGCTGAGATCTTCTTTGAAATTTCGTGAAAAATATTCGAGCGGGCTGCACGTAAAGTCAGGGCCGTCTTCTTCCATAAGTCTTTTTAAATTCAAATGTCCGGATTCAGGAAGCCAGTAAAAATTGGCCAATCCCTGTGCATATCCGTAAAAGGTACCAACGATGATTTTTTGAGGAAAATGCGCATCACGCAGAATTTTTGTAACATCGACTATTGTTTGTGCGCACAGAGAATTGATAAAATTATAATACTCAACAACAGGATACCGCGATTGGAGCGGATTTGGATTGTAAAAATAACCTAAATCGCCGCTGTCCCTTTCGATTCTGTCCGGCACGCTGAAAGCTTTATCTGTGCCGGTCTTTAGCCGGAGATATTCACTAAACGCATTCTGCATTGCCGGGCAAAGATCGGTAACACGAAGATTGCTGTACGTTCTGAAGAACCATTCATTCGAATTATAAGATGTCGGCAGATAACCTATAATCCTGTCGGCATAATTCTGAGATTGGACGTGTTCGGCAAGTGACTTTATCGCGTCCGCGCCGGATGTTTTCCAGAAATCAGAAGCCAGAGAAGGACATGTATGTGTCGCAAACTTCGCAGGTTCTATCTGGCGATCACGATAAACGCCGCTGCGGCAAACACCGTCTGGATTTGCATCGAGCCACCATTTGGGCGCCATCGAGTCAGCCTGTATGCGAATAACAATGCAGGCTTTCGGATTGACCTGTAAAACAGTTCTTATCCGCCAATCCATTTTGGAAAAATCATACTTTTGGTTCGCGTGCCAATCGAAAAAAATTGGCACAAAAAATACATTGACCCCTTGGTCGGACACGTCTTTTACGCTTTTTTTGACCGTTTCTTCAAAAAGATTATCATCGTTCAGCTCTGTCGGTTTATATGTCGTGAATGGCTGCGGCTGTCCATCTATAAAAAGGGTCATCGCACCATTATGTTTTTTCAATTGGGCATTCATTATTTATTTCCTTGCAAAACAATTTTAATAGTCTTAATTTCCCATGGCCGGAAACTCAATGCAATTTCATTATTTTCAAAATCAATATTTTGTATTTTATTTTCCATTCCGTCAGACAGCCATACTTTTTTCAGCGGCAGATTTGCTTTTAAAATCACATAGCAGCCTGCTCCGGTGTTTTCGTATGTACGAATTATTATATCGTTGCTGTCCTGTGTCTTTTTAACAGTTTCGATTATGACAGCTTCGCTGTCGATTGACAAAAAGCTTGATGGGCTTGCAGCCGTTTGTTTTGGCTGTGATATTTTTTTTGCAAGCAGGGGCGCATTCAGTTCGTAAGCTCTGCGGGCTGTATTGCCATCGATATGATTGCCTGTGTGCGGATAGAGCGAATAAGTAAACTGATGTTTTCCCCGGTCAATGCCGACACCGGGCATTTGAGAGCTTCTAAGCAGATTTATATCCAGTATGTTATCAGCGACTCTGAAACCGTATTTGCAGTCATTCAGCAATGAAACGCCGCGGTCTGTCTGCGATATGTCAATGAACTTGTGTGCGCAAATCTCATATTTTGCCTTGTCCCAGCTCGTGTTCGTATGCGTCGGACGTCTGACGCTGCCGAATTGTATATCACAGGTTGCGTAATCGGTGAAAATATCAATGGGGAAATCCGTTCGCAGCATTTTATGAGTTTCGTTCCAGTCCGCTTCTGTTATAAAATCTATCCGACTGCTGCCTGTCGTCAGAACTACCTGCTGCATAATGGTCGAAAGATTATAATTGTACGTTTGCTCAATTACAGCTCTGGGACCGTCAAGATAAGCATTCACGTTTTGAAGTTTAAATGTCTCAGGAGGCAGTTCCCAATATCCATAAGGTATTTCCCATGCGTCGGCTTTGTCTGTATATACTTTCAAAACGTTTGCTTTTTTGCCTTGCTTTATGCACTCGAAATTATTGACTTTGTCCCTTACCGATATCAGCGAACCATCATCGGCGAATTGAAGCCGCAGTTTGTCATTTTCAAGAAGCTGCTTTTGAGCTTTAAGTTCAGGAAAAGTATGCAAAGCATCAGTTAAATCAACCGCTGCAAAGCCCATCGAATCGACCTCTGCTTTGAACCAGCGATTATCTATTTTCAACCACTCACTTCGATTCCACGACAGTGTATTAAAAATTATGGCAGGTTCTTTCATTCCGGAGGTATCAATGTTCTGACAAATGGATTCCAATGCGGTTTCTGTCATTTGTGTTACTTCATCAAGCATTATTTCATAACGCTCTGTTGATTCGTCATACACTCGATTTATCGAAGAGCCTGGCAGAATATCATGAAACTGATAAAGAAGTACCTCCTGCCATATTTCATCAATCTGTTTCTGCGGATAATTCAGTCCATATATGTTTGCGATACAGCTTAAAAATTCCAAATCGTGAAGTTTTTTCTCGATAAGTCTGTTATATTTTTTGTTTCGTGCCTGTGTGGTTAAAGTTCCCTGATGTTTTTCAAGGTACAGTTCTCCCTGCCAGCGGGGATAATTTATATTATCTTTGTCAATGCGTTTAAAAAATTTTGAGCTGAACTCCTGCTCAACCGGCACAACTCCGTTTAGATTTTTTAATCTTTCGAGCTGTTCGAGATGCGCTTCATCCGGACCGCCGCCGCCGTTGCCGATGCCGAACAAAAGCAAAGCCCTGTCGCTGATATCTTTCTGGGCGTACTTTTTCTCAATTTTCGATATTGCCCGCGGCCCTGCGTGACTGTTGTATGTTTCTTCCGGCAGCATATGTGTAAGTACCGCAGTTGAGTCAATTCCGTGCCAATAAAAAGTATGATGAGGGAATTTATTTACGCTGTTCCATGAAAGTTTTTGAGTCACAAAATAATCAGCTCCGCAGGTTTTCATTATCTGCGGAAGGGCGGCAGGATATCCGAATGTGTCAGGCAGCCAAAGGGATTTGACATCGATACCGAATTCATCTTTAAAGAACCGCTTGCCATATAAAAACTGGCGTATAAATGATTCGCCGCAGGGAACATTTGCATCGGCTTCAACCCACATACCGCCGTGAAGTTCCCATCGCCGCTGTTTTATTTTTTCCTTTATTCTTTTATAAAGCACCGGATAATGCTTTTTTACCCACAAATAAAGCTGTGCCTGACTTGCGCCGAATTTGTAATCAGGATAGTTATCCATAAGGTCGATCGTAGTAGAAAAAGTTCTCGCAGCCTTACGGATTGTTTCTCTTATCGGCCAAAGCCACGCCAAATCGATATGTGCATTTCCGACAGCGCTTATAGCCAGACATGGATCGCTGTTTTTTCTGTCGAGTTCGACTGCAAGAATTTTACGCGCTATTTCTACTTCTTCATCAGTGAATGACTGGAGAGTTTGCATTGCATTGTACAGTGCCGGCATTATCTTGGCATATCTGGCGCTATCTTTATCAATTACAAGTGATAGCTCGGAGAGTGTCCAGTAATCATAATAAAGCGAACGAATATTGTCATTGCATATTGCGATATCTGCCTGCGCAATTCTGCCGTCTTCGGACAGTTTTCCAAAAAGGTCATTGCAGCCGGCATCTGCCCATATATTGATTATTTCTCCTGATTTTGCGGATTCGTTGAATTGAAGAACTTTTTTGCAGGGGGAACCATCTTTTCTCTCGAAAACAGAGCTGCCGTTAGTCAAACCGCGGATTGGATTGCCGCTCTCATCGAAAACGCAGGCTTCACCGTTTACATCAATAAGCAGAACGATGTGCTTTCCGCTGCCCTGGGGCGGTATGCTGCCTGTGAAGTGAAACCAACTGCAGTCAAACAGGTCGCCCCATTTATCACCGGGACGCAGTTTTCTTTTCTCGCCCTTGGTTCTGTCCTGATAAGAGAGTGGCTCTTTGCTCAGATATGCTTCTATCTCCAAATGACCGATGGTTGTATAGATTTGTGAATTTATCGCATCTTTAAAACTCAAGATGTTATTCAATCGCTCTTCTAAATAATTTATTATCATAATATAATTAATCCAAATAAAAAAAACCAATTTAGATTGTAATAAAATTTCAAAAAAAAGCACTGTTTGAAATAAAAATTCAAACAGTGCATATTTTAGACATTTTGAATTACCTTATCCGAAAAATGCTTGGATAAGGCAGGCGTTCTTATCTTTTTCTTCTTAAAAACGTTACAAATGAACTGATACCAAGCAGTGCGATAGTCGTCGGTTCAGGTACAGCGACAATCTGAACCGCATTGATCTGGCCGCGCCATGAGCCTGAATAACCGGCCGGTGTCCCCGCATCAACGCCATGAAAGGCTATCGAAACGGAACTGCCGGTAAAAACTCCTAATACAGCGTAATTGCCTTTGTCAGCAGGATTGTTTGTAATCATATAATTTCCGCCGGCGTCGCGGACATAACCTGAACCCTGTAGATAATTTACGCTTGTGTCAGCCATGTTTACAACTATTGTGGAAGATGTGATGCCGTCCGAAACTGTAAACACAGTCGGTTTTGTGTAATCTTCCTGGTTGCTGTAAATATAAACATAGTAGCCGTCTGCGAAAGAGCTGCCGATATTGTTAATTGTTAAATAACTGGGATCAAGTGAGTTTTGAGCGCGGTTATTGGCAGGCGGTTTGTCATTAAGATAGCTTGCCATCATGCTCGCGTCATCTGTTGTCTGTGTACCGACTCCTGAATATATCTCATCGATATCCCATGAAGCTGATGCATCATTGAGCATTGTTCCATCAGAAAGCAATAGACCGTTCTTGGTGAAAGTTCCGCCGGTATAATAGCCCCATGTCATATTGTTCCAGTTTCCGACATTTGCGCCTGGAGCACCTGCGGTACCGACAACATTGTGACGTGGATAACCAAAATTGATACTGATAACGTTAGCGTCTGCCGACATTGCAAATATCAGGCAGATGAGACTTAGTAGTCCTGTTTTTTTCATTTTTCTTCCTTCCTCAATAACTTTCTTACTAAAACATCCGAAAAACGCTTTTCGAACCACATTTTTTATCTCTATTCTTTACAGCCTCCTTTCCTGCGCCAAAAAGTAAAAGTTTTATTTTACCTATAATACAGCTTAATCATGTTTGTTACTTTAGCAGGAATCATAATAGAAGTCAAACAAAAAAACGTAAACCTTAAATTTTTGAGTTTTTACAGTTAAAAACGAAAATGCCGCTTGCGTCAGATAGCATTTATGATGATAGGCTGGAGTGTAAGTGCTTATTTGGCCAGATATTATCGATTGCGATGGGGCCGTTTTAGTTTTGCTTATTTTTGTTTCACAAAAAAGAAATATAATCTTTTTGTTCTTTATTTGTTTGCAAATCCTTGAGGATTATGCTAATATTTCTTTTAAAATTGTTCTAAATGTTGGTCGGGGGTTGTAAAGCTCACGATTAGACCGGGTATTAAAGATACTATTTTCCGTTATATGTTTGTTCCAAACGATGAATCATACTGAGCTAATCTCGTTTTCAGATTCTTTCACGAAAAAACGTGAAAAATATAATCAAAAAAAGGAAAGCAATCTTTTTCCGGATTGTAAGTGGATTTGGCAAGACCAAACAGAATATGATGTAAATCACTGGGTAAACATTCGACGAGTTTTTATTTTATCAGAAGTTGATTCGCATGCCCGCTTGTACATCAGCACAGATACAGATTATTGTCTGTGGATTAATGATAAGTTTGTAGATTCCGGCCAATTCAGTGATTATCCTAGGCATAAACATTATGACAGTTTAAACATTAGCCAATTTTTAAAAACGGGCAAAAACTGCATTGCTGTTTTAGGGTATTACCAGGGCGCAGATACCAGCCGTTATGCTAAAGGCAGGGCGGGATTGATTTTTGCCCTGCACAATTATAAAACAATAATAAAAAGCGACTGCCATTGCAAAATAAGGACTTCGACGGCGTTTCGCAATGGAAAAGTGCCGTTCGTTACCAGACAGCTTGGGCTTACCATTGAATACGATGCCGGTAAAGATGACAACTGGACTAGCGTCGATTATGATGACAATCACTGGCATAATGCCGATGAAATCGCTTCATCAACAGAAAAATTTTGGATGACTCTCAGTCCCCGGCCATTGCCAAAGTTATTATTATCGCCAATTGATGCAAAAATAATCAAATACGGATACATCAAAAGAAATGAACATAACGAAAAATCGGCCGCTTATAAAGTCTCGAAAGATATTCTGATACCGATAGAAGAAAATAATCAGTCAACTGCCGGTCTGACTCTTTATCCGGATAAATTATATAACGGATGTTATGCAATAACAGACTTGGGGCGGGAAAGTTTTGGTTATCTCGAAATAGAACTCACGGCCGCAAAAGGAACAATAGTCGATATTGCGCATGGGGAACATTTAATCGATAAAAGAGTACGCTGTCTAATCGAAGACAGGAATCTTGCGGATCGTTATATTTGTGCACAGGGACGCCAAAAATGGCTTATGCCCGTAAGAAGGCTCGGATGCAGATATTTGCAGCTTCATTTTACAGATATGCAGCGGCCTGTCGAAATTCATCGAATCGGTCTGATGCAGGCTTCGTATCCGATAGATATAAAAGGTGGTTTTGAATGTGGCAGCGATGTTCACAATAAAATTTATGAGTTATGTGCAAATACTCTCGAACTTTGTATGCACGAACATTACGAAGATTGTCCATGGAGAGAGCAGGCTATCTATAGCGCGGATGCGAGGAATCAGGCCCTTTGCGGTTATTATATTTTTGGCGAATACGATTTTCCGGAGGTATCACTTAGATTGCTGGGCCAAGGCGTCAGTTCCGATGGTTTTCTTTCGCTTTGTGCGCCTACAGTTCGCAACCTGACAATTCCTTCATTTTCAATGATATGGATTGCTGCAATTTGGGAGCATTGTCTTTACAGCGGAAGAATTACCGTGTGTCTGGAATTCGCGGAGCAGATTGACGCGATGCTTAAAAAATATATATCGATGTACGGCAGCAGGGGACTGATGACTTCGCCGACCGGCAGCGATTACTGGAATTTTTATGAATGGACGCCGGCGCTGAACGGCAACGATAAAAATGGAATCCACTGCAACGGCAACAGGGAAAAAGTCGAAAGCTGTCTGAATTTGTTTTTACTCGAGGCATTCGAGGCGGCGGTGAATATTTTTGATCACATTAATGATATGGAAAAATCGGCCTTTTACTCTAATCAGGCAGCCGCTCTGCGAAAAACCTTGTCATCTGAATATATGCCTGAAGGATTGCTGCCGACAATTATTCAGCCGCCCGCTGAAAAAAACATATACTCACAATTAACCGAATCTCTTGCACTGGTAAACAATGTATTAACAAAAACACCTGTCGGCGACGTGTGCAGAAAAATAGCTTTCAGCGATTCTCTCGAAAAGGCAACGCTTAGTACGCTTTTGTATGTTTATAAAGCGCTGATGTCGAACGGCGGCTGCTGCGAAAAATTCGTTATTGAGGATATCGCTGCCAAATGGGGCTATATGCTTAATAATGGTGCGACAAGCTGCTGGGAAACGATTAAAGGCGCTGAAGATTTTAACGGAGCAGGAAGTTTGTGTCATGGCTGGTCGGCTGTTCCTATGTATGTTTATTATGCCTATATATTGGGTATCAAGCCTTTAAAGCCGGGTTTTAAGCGGTTTGTTGTAAATCCATATTTGGATTATTTCAACTTCGCAAAGGGCGCGATACCGACACCTTATGGTTCGATATACGTGCAGTTCAGTAATCCCGATAAAAAATTTATTCTCAAGCATCCCAAAACAGTTGAACCTGATATTAAAATTACATCAGACAATTGGAAAATAGAGATAGAAAAATATTAGATTTCTATAATTTACTTTGACACTGTTTCGCTACCAAGCTCATTTACTTCATCGCTTAGATTGTGATGGTCTTTAACTCTTCCGTCGTCAAGCTCGTTTCTTTTACTTGCCTTAAGATCGTTGAACATCTCAAACATATTTTTAACCCCGCCTATCGTTAACCATATAATTATAGGTACTGACGCAATCACGAAAATCCAGAATTGAACTTGCCAGAATTTTGCCCAACCTCTTGTAGTTGTGTTGCCGCTTATGGCATAAATTGTACCTATTATGAATACAGCCATCCAGCCGATTGACCAGCATATTGTAATAAGATATATCAGTTTATCTTTTTTTGTAAACTCGTCAGTGATTCCGAAGATTTTCAAACCCATGGCCGGTTTTTCTTTTTTATTGTCAGCTTTTGATTGATAACTGTCTCTGTGCAGCATCTTTTCAAGGTCAAACTTGCTTTTACAGGTAAGCAGCGATACTGCTATATACACGGTTATTGCCGAAGCCATCGCGAAAGCGAACATCCATTGGCCATTGATAGGGATGCGAGACCATAATTCAAATGAACCGTATTTTTCAGCGATATGCGGAAATTTATCCAATACAAAACTATTTATATTCTGCAGAAATCCTGGCAAAGACTTTACGATGAAATCTCTTACTTTTATAAACAAAACCTCCTGATCGAGGACAATCTTTCCGAGCGAAAGCACCGCACCGGTTATCATTGCTGAGTATGCTGCTGCGGTGGTTCCTCTTCGCCAGTAAAGGCCTCCAATAATTACAGAACCCGCACCGCCCAAGACAATCGCTCCTGTAAGTCCGAAGAATAAAAGTATATCTTCCGTCTGTCTGTAAAAAATACCAAATACAAATACGAACACGGCTACAAATATAATAGAAGCCTTCAATACAAGGATATGTGCTTTGGGCGAAAATGGTTTTTTCCTTATGGGGATAATTACATCCTGTACAAAAATGCTTCCCCATGAGTGCATATAAGTATCCAGCGTGCTTATCGAAGTCATAGTCATTATTGTCGCAAACAATCCCATCAAACCTACTGGCAGCATTTTTGCGATTGCAAGTGTAACGCGAATCTGATTTGACAGGGCGGGATTTCCGATATTTGCCGCTGAATTATTTATAGCGGCTGCGCTTTGTGAAAATTCGGGGCTGTTCATAAATACATACGCGCAGACCGGAAGCAGAACAAAAAATATCGTATTCGGCACGCCTCGCCAGTTGGATATGACGCGCGCCATTCTCGCTTCGTGAGGATTCCGTGCGGAAGCGTTATACCCCTGCGATCCCTGCCACGCCATATTGTTATAAACAATGCTAAAACCAGCTATAAGATAAAACCATATATTGAAATCCTCGACATCATTTGTAAGCATTGGGTTTATCATTTCAGGATTTTTGTTTATCAGAGTGTCCGCGATGCCGGACCAGTCCCCGAACATAAAAATAAAGAAAAAGATAGTCAGGCTGAGAAAACCAATATTTGTAACTACGCCCTGGCAGAAATCTGTTACCAGTACGCCAACCTGCCCGCTAAACATAAGAAGCAGAAGTGCAATTCCCAGATGAACGAACATAATTATCCAGTACGTTGGAATTGCATTCGATAAGATATTTATTTCGGTCGGAAGATTAGAGAAATTTACGAAGAAACGAGCTGTAACAGCCGGAAAAATCCCCAAATTGATAACACCCGCAAACCATTGAAGAATGCCTGCGAAAATTCTGAATCTCCTGCTGTATCGAATTTCAAAAAATTGTGCCAGCGTCAATACTCTCGTTTCTCTGTATCTGTAAATTATCCAGCCTGACAAAGAAATCAGCAAAAACACTGGTGCGTGAAGCTGCTGCCACCACAACGATGTAAAACCGGCTTTATAGCCGGTCTCGAAGCTGGCGATAATCGATATCGCGCCAAGCCATGCAGCGCCCTCTGCGACGCATATCATATATCTTCCGCCGACTCTGCCTGCGGCCAGAAAATCCGCAACGCCGCGCATATACCGCTTTGTAGTCCAGGCGATACCCAGAATAAAACAAATAGATACTACAACAATCGACCAATCAATTATGTGCATTGATAATCCTTACTTATTAAACAGATATTCGCCGTTGGATTCGGCCACATTTTTATACCAGTACGCCGAATCTTTTGGTGTTCTTTGCAGAGTTTTATAATCCGTGTAAACTATGCCGAATCTTTGCCGGAATCCTTCTGCCCATTCAAAATTATCAATAAATGACCAGAGGAAATATCCGCGAATGTCGATTTTTTCTTCAATTGCCCTGTGAAGCTCCAAAAGATGTTTGTGTAAATAATCGATTCTTTGAGGATCATGAACTTTACCATCCAGCATAATCCAGTCGTTATTCGTCATCCCATTTTCAGTGATTACAACTGGTTTTTTGTATCTTTCATAAAGAAATTTAGTCCCCCAATAGAGACACGCCGGCGTAACAGGCCACCCAAATGAGGTAGTCGGATAGCCGGGAATTCGTTCGGCCGTTTTTGGTTTTGCATCCTTACCCATTTCCGTTTCTCGGCCGTTATAAATATTGACGCCCAGAAAATCTATCTTTTCAGAAATGACATCCATGTCCTGATTTTTATCTTTCGGCAGGAACTGTTCGAAATGTTTTAAACCGTCTTCGGGATATTGTCCAAAAATAACCGGATCCATCCACCATGTGTTGTTCCAGTAGCCTTTGTCTTCGATTGAAAACATTGACCGCTTAGCGGCTTCGATATCTTCTTTGCGGTCTGTTGCGGGAATTTTGACTATTCCGACCGGAGCGTAACCAATTTCGGGCGTCTTTTTCGCATAAGCTCTGATTGTTCTTACGGCCTTTCCGTGAGCGAGCAGAGCATTATGTCCGATTCTGATTAATTGAGCCGTACCTAATTTATCTCCCGGAGCGTGAATGCCGTCCACATGGCCGTAGCCGACAAAACACTGCGGCTCATTCATTGTGATCCATTTTGTTACGCGGTCAGAGAGTTTGTCTGTTACAATTTTCGTATATTCAGCAAACCAGTCCGGACTTTGAGGATTGAGCCAGCCGCCGCGGCAATAAAGTTCATACGGATAATCCCAGTGGAACAGTGTTATAAAAGGCTCAATATTATTTTTCAAAAGTTCGTCAACCAGCTTATCATAAAAATCAATTCCCGTCTGATTAACTTTGCCGATTCCTTCCGGCAGAACACGAGGCCACGAAATGGAAAAACGATAAGAATTGGGGCCTAACCGGCTCATAAGTTCGACATCATCTTTGTATCGATGGTAATGATCGCAGGCAATATCGCCGTTGTGTCCTTCCCAGATAGCATTGGCTTTTCTGCACATCATATCCCAGACAGAAAGTCCTCTGCCGTCCTCAAAGGCACCGCCTTCAATTTGGTATGAAGCGGTAGCTGTACCCCAGGCAAAATTTTTTGGAAAACTCATTTAACCACCTGCAATTATTTGATAGAAATTGTTTTTTTATTATTGCTGAACATTTCAGTTATTGTAACTTTAACCAGTTTTGATATCGATAGTCCCAAAGGAATCTGAATATCAATTTTACCCTTGTTAGCGGAACGATACAGTTCGTAGCTGTGGCCGTTTTTTCCATGCAGAACAATTTTTAAAGGAACCGCCGCACTGAATATTCTATTTTTTTCCGAATATATTACGGCAGATAGTTTCAGTTCATTTTTACTTATAACAGCGGAATTAATTTTAACGGAATCGATAGTGCACGGCGAAAGAGCATATACTTTCCAGCCTCCCGCAGGCAGCGAAACATCGAACCTGAAAGGTGATTTCCCTTTGGAAATAATTTTCGAATCTGCGATATCGTATGCAATCGGCGGCAGATTTTTGCATTCGACTTCAAAACTATTTGCATTTTTTTCGTCAGTATTATAAACGAACAAATATTTTGTCTGCCCATTGGTAAGCATTGTATATGCCGAATCAGTACTGTTTATCTTTACATCAGGATTCAGTTTGGCCGTCAACTGTTCTTTTATAACAGGGATAGCTTTTTGTATGTATTCTTCACTTTGCTGACGCTGTTTACGGTAATTTGCCTCGGTGGGCTGAGTGGTCGGTCTTTTTCCGGCTGCGATATCATTATGCCAAACTGAAAAATCAATCGGCAGAATTTCAGCGCCTTTAATATTTATTTTTGCCGACTCGTCGAGATAGACTGTTCCGCCTTTTTCAATATATTTTTCAAGATTATCAATTACTGCCTGGCGGGAATAAATTGCACCGGGCAGCATTACAACCTTTTGCTTGAATAAATCCTCGCTTAGAAGCTGTTTTTCTGTAACGAATTCAGGGTAAATACCTGCGCGCATCGTCGCGGGTGCGACAATATCGGATATTTGAATGTGCCGCCATGGAGTCTCGGTGTTATACCCATTTGTATCGGCCGGCGGTATATGCAGGTAATTATCAAAGCTGTTGATCCAGAACCATCCCGACAGAATCCACATATTCGCAGGTTCTTTTTGCAATTCGAGAAACATCGGCCCGAATTTATGCAGATATTCGCCGATTGCTTTGGCTTCGGTTTCGAGCCACGCTCGGCCGGGGTGCTGTAAATACTGTCCCCAAAGATTCACTGAGTTCCATAATATAATTCCTTTGGCGCCCGTGCCGAGAGTCAATCCCGCTGTAAGCCGCAGTGTTTCAGGATACATCGATTTATCTTCAGGCATACGGAAAATACCTATCATTGCCCATAAAGGAATCTCTGTTCTCAGTTTATCCATTCTGAAATTGCTGCGAACATCCATTCTCTCGACTGCAAGCAAAGGGCTTTGCCGCCAGCAATCAAGATATACCTCTTCTATCATCAGGTCGGTATTGCCTTCGAATCCGCCGGGGTAATTGCTGATTAAAAAATCCGGCCGGTATTTGCGTGCTGTCTCTGCGACCATATTATTGTATTCTGTGAACGCGTCTTGACGAATCAACTGACACCATTTGAGCCATAAATCATCTTCCGAAGCAACGTATCCTTCGTCTCTGTAAACTGGCTGCGGGGCATCTTGGCCTGTAAGTTTTTTAAATCTTTCATTAGCCCACGGGCTGTAGCACCCGATTCCCTGATTGCCTTCGTATGGATTTCGATAGCCCAGAACCCACGCCCATTCATCTTCAGGCACGATTCCGATAATCCTCTCGAACGGAGCTATAATCGGCATATATGTTTTCATTTGCTCTTTGGCATATTTCTGCACGAGCTTGTTGTAGGGGCAGGGATTATAAGCATCATAATGTTTTGCGAGTTTCCCGGACGGCAAAACTTTCTGCGCCCATAGGTTTGCATCTGGAACTGCGAATTTTACCGCCTCTGTCATCGACGCCCGCAGCAGCATACATAAATTATTTTTTGCAAGTGCTTCGTTATGCTGCTGACACCATTGCCTGAGCGAATCAGGTGTATGCTGATAATCGAGATTGCCTATCGAGTGAAAACCTTGCATTACAACTCTATTGAAATTCAAATCGTTAAAATATTTATAAGATAATGAACGCATATTATAGGGTATTGCCGCATCGAGGATATGCGCGATATACGGATATTCATCGAGACGCGTTTTTAAAGATTGTGGTTCCGGTGAGACCAAAGAATTTTCATATTTTGCAATCAAATCCATTTCTTTTTTTTGTGAAAGCTGCGGAATATCAATCGCCCAACGCAAAATTCTGTCCCAAAGTACCGCTTCCTGAACCCACACAGGGTTTAATGCTTTGCTCTCATCTGTCACAAGTAAATTTGCCCTTGGCGAGGCTGTAACCGCAACGACCCTGCCTTTTCCCCGCTGCCATCTGCTTATTATCGGGTCGTTTGCGTCTGTTGCCGCCAGTATTTGGGCGGTTTTTTTGGCTTTTGTTTTATGATAAGCGTTCACAGGCCAGTTTTTGAGTTCTATATCCTCCAAAAGGCTTGTTTTGACCTGCGTAATTTTTCGATTGTCAAAAAAACTGATGGTAATTTCTTCTTCGATAACAAGCGGCAAAATATCCGCCAAAGGCGATTTTGCGTAACCTGTATAAGTCCTTTTGCCGGGAGATTCCATCCCTGATCCTATTAATGGATGGCCGTTTCCGTAATTTACAACTCCGCCGGCGACGATTAACGCACCCCCCTTATTTACATAATCGGTCAACCTCTTTGCGGTTGAATCCGGTATCACATCTATATCCGAATGATAAGGATCGTTTCCCCTCTGGTCTCTGATATAACAAGGAGTTTCCCAAAGTATTACAGCATCATAGTTTACGCAATTATCAAGGTGCTGTTTGGCGTTTTGCCAGCCTGTTTGGGTTATGGTGAAATCATCACCCAAAATCTGTATGGGCGAACAATATCTTTCCAGCAGGTACATATATGAACCAATACCGTTATAATAATAGCTGCTGGTTGTTTCAGTTGTTTCAGATACGCAAAGTATATTTTTTGCAATTGAACTTTGTGAAATTGCAGCCAGGCAAATAAAAAAGAATTGTGAGAATATTTTTTTTGATTTCATGGCCGTCAATATTACCTGAAATTGGATACCCCGACAAGAATAAAATAATTTTGTTTCTTTTAAATGAAATAAAAATTAATGATATTATAATCTTGAAAAAGCTCAAAATATGGCCTTTTAGCTCAAAAATGCTTCTGCTGGGTATGCTGCCTGGTTTTTTTAATTTTTTGTATTGACACCTGATTATATTTCATTGTATAGTAATATAAAAGTTAATGTCTTTATTAAGGATATGTAAATGACGCCGATGCTGATCCAAAACGAATCTCAGGGGCGGCCTTCAAAGACTCTTCAGGATCGTGTTCAAAAATATTTAGTCGAGGAAGTTCGACGCGGCAATCTTTCGCAGGGCGATCCTGTTCCCACAATCAAAGAAATGTCACTCAAACTCAATGTCAGCACAAAAGTTGTTTTCCTTGCGTTAAAAAATATGAGGGATAGCGGCTGGTTTGAAAAAGTGTCGGAAAGAAAACAAATAGTCTCCAAAGGTGTTGACAGACTTTTGATGAATCAGCCTTTAAAGCTGGCTTTCAGCAGTTGCGGAAACGGTCATATTTTACGGGGGGTCTATCAGGTTATTTATAATCATCTTCAGGAAATGCTCGCTGATTCAAAAACAGAAATCAATTGCCTGCTCGAGATGGATTGCACATCTAATGGGACTCCGCAAGCGACTTATGATGCGATGATAGTCTCGGACTGGGAGCCGGAGAATTTCAAAAATTGTGTTAAGGGGCCTGTGATAGGGCTTGATACATGGGAAGGCTTAAAACTCGATTGCGTTGTCAAGACCGACCACTTCAAAGGCGGTGAAATGGCCGCAAGGCATTTATATGAATGCGGAAAAAGAAAGATTGTTTACTGGGATCTTATCGAAGAAAGGGCACGTATCCACAGCGGTATAGACCTTCGCCGTCTCGGTTTTCAAAAGGGCTGGATGGATTGCGGCGGTCATCTTGCGGATATTAAAGTGCTTGCTGTTCTGGCAGGCGATCAAAAAGTTGTATATTCCGATTATGCAAAAAGTGCTGACGCCTATTTCTTTACATGCGATTACTGGGCATTGCAGGCATGGGACGAATTCAATGAAAAGGGGATTCGTGTGCCTGATGATATAGCTTTTATGGGCTTTGACGGCAGTTATGAAGCGCTCAAACACAAGCCTGCGCTGACGACTATGGAACAGCCATGCAGAGAAATTGCCGAAAGAGTAATAGAAATTATAAATAATACAGTATTGAGGGGCGAGGAGCCTGACAAAGATGAAGTCCTTGTACCGCCGAAACTGCGCCTCGGCGGATCAACATAAATGGTGGTAGTATTACATTAAAATCTGATATTTAGTTTTTCAAAAATCGAATCTTGTGATTGGAAGCCAGAGTTGCTGCGCGCAATCAGTCTGAATTTTTTTAGGAGATGGGATTAATGTTGACAAGAAGAATAATTTTGACGTTAGTTACAATGATATGCCTTGCCGCTGTTTGTTTCGCTGACCCTCTTGCGGGGGTTCCCAAGGCTATAATAGATTTCGATGCCAATGTGTCGCAATGGTGGTATGAACATCCTTTAAACCCGGAAAGTCCGGTTTATAACCCGGATATAGCCTCACCGGAATACACCGTTCAATTAACCGCAGGCCAGAGTATCGGTGATGCTATAAATAGTCTGCCCGGTTCCGGCGGAACTATCATCCTTGGACAGGGTAGTTATGTCGGTAATTTCAACATTATCGGCAAAAACAATATTCACATCATTGCCCCTGATGGAGCGACGATTAATGTTTCAGCTTCGATTGTTGTGGCAGGCTGCTCGGAATCTATAAACTACTCCACATACAATCTTTGCTTCAAACAAAGAAACGCCGCCTGTATGGATTGCTGGCAGAATAAAATTGAGAATATTTATTTCAAGAACATTACTTTTGACGGAGGAAACATAGTAACAAATGTTGTCGGCATCAAAACCAGTGATGGTGTTATGTTTGACAATTGCGTGTTCCAGAATGTTCACGACCCTCTAACAGGCCACGGCGGCCTCGTTTACGGTCATGCCGGCTGCGATTCTGTATGGTTCCGCAACTGTCATTTCGTCGGTTCGCAGAGATGGGCTCTTTACCTTGACGGTGGACGCGGCTGCGGATTGATTGGCTGCACTGTAGAATCAAATTTTGTTTCCGGTATTCTATGGCTTTGCAATGAAGATTTTAGTCTTGACGAAAACAATGACGGCGTTTTTACAAAAGAAGAAAAACGCAATATGATGTATTCGGTTGTTTATAACACCCATTTCAAAGGCGGCCTTGAAACAACGATTAGTGCTACAGGCAACGATTTATTGGTTCGCAAAAATACCGTTGATACTCATGTAAATAATTTTTGCTTCTTTAACCCGAAGACTTCTCTTATCAATGCCAATTTGATTCACTATTGTTATGGTCTTTACGTCGAAGAAAATGTCACCGCAAGCGTCGGAAATTTTGTGCACTTCAACACCAATCTTGACAGTCCTTCACAATGGGACAACAAGTCTCATCTCGGAAGATACGTTGTCAGAGGCAACAGAGTTACAGGCAGTTATGGCAACACAATACTGCACACAGGGATAGTTGACGGCCCAAACATCGAGTGCGGCAATTGCTGGAACGACCCAGGCTGTGCGATAAACGGTGGTTGTGCAGATGTTCTGCCCGATACAGAATCGCCGGAGATTCCCAAAAACGCATCAGCGTTGAAAATTTCAGCAGTAAATGTTTCGCTCGAATGGGATCCCTCACAGGATAATTTCGGAACTATCGGTTATTACGTTTATCGTAATGGCCAGCCTGATCCAGTTGCCGATATTACTGATACGAGCTTCACTGACACCTGTCTGCAGTTTGGAACAGAATATTCATACCAGATCGCAGCTTATGATGATGCGGGAAACATTTCTAATCTGACTGCTCCGCTTTTCATTAGCACAAATGCGCCGGGCGATCTCGATGATTCCGGGCTGGTCTATACGTCTGATTTTGTGTTATTTGTTCTCGACTGGCTCAAGCAGGGTGATTGTCCTGATGCGGATTTCAATTATGATATGATTGTAAACTTCGAAGACTTTGCCCTTCTGGTTGGTGAATATTGGACAGGTTACGATAGTACACCTCCGACTGTCCCGGCAAATCTGACAACAGCATTACTTGGCGATGTTATAGTGGAGCTGAACTGGACACCATCGGCACATAACTTTGGAATTGCTTATTACGAAATATTCCGTGATGGCGAATTTATTGGAACTTCTGAAACAGAATCTTATATGGACAAGGATCTCGAACTGATGCCGGATACTGCGTACAGCTACACGGTTCGTGCGGTCAGTATTTTCGATATTCAGTCTGAGTTGAGTGATGTGTTGAATGTAACAACACAGCCGCTGATAAATTTAATTGTTAATAATTCATTTGAAGAAGGTTTAACAAATTGGGGCGGTTATGGCCAATACGCAATTGATAGTACAATTGGCCGCACCGGCGGGAAATCTCTGAAAACAACAGGTGTTACCGGCGGCTATGGTGAGCAAAACTCGGGTAATTTTACATATCCACTTGTGCCTGGCCGTACTTACAAAGCTAGCGCCTGGATGCGGTTGGAAAATGTAGCTGGTAACAATGGAGCGACTGCACGCTTTGTACAGCTCAGCCCTTCCGTGGAAATTTATTTTGGAAATTGGAAAACAGGCAACACAAACGGAAACTGGATTGAGGTTGTAAGAGAGTTTACTGTCCCCGAAAATTACACGGGCGGACGGTTTGATGTTGTGTGGGACCATAGCAGTGGAACGGCCTGGTTTGATGATGTTAGTCTTACAGCGTACATTCCGCCGCAGATTGAGAACTTGATTCGCAATCCGAGTTTTGAGGAAGGTCTGACTTACTGGAGCAAAGGAGGTTCAGGAGTCGGTCAATTGGACACGACCGGCCTCAATGCCTATGAAGGAGCAAATTCATACAAGACAATCGGCAGTGGCGCAGGTGCATACCTTCAGCAGGGTACAGGCAATTTTTATCAAAACCTCGAACCAGATACAACATATATAATTAGCTGTTGGGTCAAACTTGATAATATATCCGCCCCCGATAATGAAGGTTTAAGAATACGTTTTGTTCAGTTAAGTCCGAGCGTAATTGTTTATTCAACAGGATGGCAATTGGGCGACACCGCCGGAGGATGGATTGAAGTAACTCGCTCTTTCAAAACAGCGGCAAATTATGTAAGCGGCCGGCTGGACCTTCAATGGGAGCAAACTACCGGAAATGCATGGTTTGATATGGTTACTTTAAAAAAGGCTGAATAATTTGAAATGAATTATTTAATATATGAATTGGAAAGGATACATTGTGAAAAGAATATATAGTATCATAATTATTATACTGGCAGTCGGCTCAATGCTGTTGGCATCACCGGCACCCTTACCTAAAATAATTTATCAGGAAAATTTTGACAGCGGTACTTACAATACCAATTACTGGAGCGTTGTATATGGTAACCTCACAGCTAATGGAACAACTCCCGGCGCTTATAATGGGGACAATCCTCAATATGCCTTCGGTAAATTATCGTTGGGAACACAGCCGTATACAGAAATCGGCTTTGATCTTTATAAACTTGTTGTTACTGATTTGGGTTATCCCGTAAGCGAACTTGCTAATATTACTTTCAGTTATGATATTGCCCAAACAAATGGAACCGGCGGCTGGTACAGTATGAAGAACGGCTTTTATAATGGTTACGATGTAAAACCGTCTCAAATGCTGCCGACAGGTGATTCGTCAGGTTTGCGGGGAGACGAAGTTGATCCGCAAAACACGAACGGCTGGACATTTGCCGGTTTGACCAGTTTCAGCAGTCTCTACGGAGGCGCTTCTCCTGATCCGATGGGCCCGATACATCCAGGCGTGGAAAATTATCATCGATTAAACCGCGGCCAATGGGAATGGCAGAGAATGAAACACGAATTCAACGTTGAAGAATATGTTACAATGAAGCTCTACCAGGACTATGAAATGAACGGTGAATATCACTATGTCGCCAGTGCTGAAAATTATCATCCGAGCAGTGGGATTACTCCATGGCCGTATCCGGAAGGTTATTCGATAATGAACCGCGACGGCACAGTAAGCTGGTTTATCGACAATATAACAGTTCAGCTCAACAATCCTTATTCAGATTGGAATCTGGTATTAGAAGATAATTTTGATTTAGGCACAATTGATTCACGATGGACAACGAACGGGCATTGGACTGTAACCGGAGGAAGCAATCCCTGGGGCGCAATGTCAGGCAAAATGGCTTCAGCCCAACCTGATGCGTTCTTTAAAACTACCTTCCCTGCAATTAATCCCGGCGAACTGCTGGCACTGACATTTACCGTAGAGCAGTCAAATGGAACCAATGGCGATTTTCCAATATTTTTCGGTTTTGTTGATGCGCAAAGCAGTGACTACTACGTCGAATATGCAAGCCCCGCAATTACTTACGGTGGTTCTTCCGGTGCTATGGTAATGCAAAACGCAGCTTCAAATGGAAACGGTGAGAATCCTTTCGAGCCATTGTTGATACCCGGCGACCCTAACCCATTACCCAATCCGGACGTTACGGAAAGCTGGTGGAACTTCGGCGCAGGTATTGAAGGCAAACGCATTAACAGCAGCGGTTCAACTCGCGTAGATATGATTATCAATCCGTGGGATAATTATCCGAGTGGTTCGGTAAGCGTTTATTTCGATCGTCAACTTGCCGCCAAATGGGACAATTTCCGCGGGATATACAGTTTTAATGAAATCTTTTTCGGCATTCGCAAAAATATTTGGGATGCAGGCCTTAACGGCGGTGCGGGCGGATATGTTCCTACATGGAATTTCGATAATATCAAAGTCTATAAGAGGGCTGCAAAATGCGGCGATGCCGGAGATTTCAGTCAGTTTGATTTCAATAAAGACTGTGTCGTTGATCTGGCAGACTTCGCGATGTTCGCATCGGAATGGATGTCCTGCACACGGCCGGATTGTTTACAATAGTAGTGTAAAAGTTGGGGATGACTCGATCCAGTGGGGCATCCCTGACTTACTTTATGAAAGAATGTGTTATGAAGAAAAAAGCTTTCACATTGGTCGAATTGCTGGTTGTAATTTCGATTATCGCAATGCTGCTTGCAATTCTGGTGCCCAGCCTGCAAAAGGCGCGGGAATCGGCACGAAGAGTCGTCTGCCGCAATCAGATGAAACAGATAGGACTGGCTGTCGGATTGTATCTGGAAAATAATAACGGTACGTATCCGCAAAACATCGAAGGCAATCCTTCGAAAGATAAATGGCCCGGCAACAGATCTGAACTTGATTCATTGCCGCAAATAGAAGCAGATGCTTATGTTGCTCGTCATGCGACGTGGTGGGGACTGATTGGCACTTATACCGGCCTTGATGCGGTCAATATGAAAAATATGGATCAGTTCCGAAAGGCAAGTGTCGGTACAATCGGCAATTGTCCTTCGCACGGCTCACGCAGCGCAGACTCCATTGTGGGCGGCAGAAACAGTTTCAGCTATGATGGCAATGGATACTTTTTCCGCTATTGGACAGGATACGTGCCTCGCCAGGGTATGACAAAACTTACTCCTCTGAAAAACACAATGGTAAAAAATCCGAGTTCTAAAATTCTGGTTTGTGAATTGTTTCACGCAGCCGACTGGCCTCTGACCCACGCACCTGCTGACCGCCGGGGCGCTCCGCATTCAAATATGCTCAACGATGACAGCAGAAATAAATGGGACGGAGACGGTAAAGCACCCGGCAAAGGTTGGGGACCGACTCATGGCAAAAGTCTCAATTATCTTTTCTCGGACGGAAGTACTAAAACAATTGACCATACCGTTCAGATGCTCGGCGATACTTTTGAAAAACCTGAAAAATAAGTGAATAACATAAAAATAAAAAAATATTTATTAGGAATCGTAGCTTTTATCTTATACGCAGTTTCCCCTGCGCGTAGTCAGACGCTTATTGTAGAAGCTAAACCGGCATTTTCAGATACCGCATTTGTACAAAACAATAATTATCAGTATCTGCTTGCGGAAATTCAGGACATCCGAACCTACGGCACTCAGTTCGATCGTGTAAATTCAAACGCGGCACAATATCAGACATTTTACTATATTCGTCCATCGGGTTACATCGAATGCACTGTAACAATTCCTGTCAGCGGCAATTATAATATTTATACCCGCCTGTATCAGTACGGCAATTCAGCGCCGAAGGCCGGGGTTTATGTTGATGGAATCTATAAAAACGAAATCACCGGCAGTCAAATTTGGGCCAAAACAACAGTAAATTTAAACGCAGGTTCTCGAACAATCCGTTATGAAGAATCAGGCACCGGAAGCACAGATTGGCCTCTACGCCTTGTCGGTTTTGACGCCGTGGCAATCACAAATGACCCCATATGGACGCCTCCGACAGATTTAAGCACACATCCTTATACCGGCAATCAATACTGGTGGCAGCGCCCCAGTCAGCAGCTTGCACAAATTGACGTTTCTGTTGGTGGAAAAATCGCGACTTTTACAGGCCAATGGAATTATACTGATATTTTGTTAATCGACAGCACTGGCGCATCGCAGGGGACTGCAAACAATTTTACTGCATCAGGTGATTCACTCGCCGGTGAAAATCTCGATAATGCAGCAGTAAGCGCAAACACCGCCAGGCGAACTCATTCGACTGCTTTATTGACGACGAGAACAAAAAATCGAATATCGCCTAATTACGATATGATCGATGACGAAGTGAGTGTAATCGTTCCACAGGGGCAAAGCGGATATCTAAAAATTAAAAAATATGATGATTCGACAATTCGCCAGTTGCCAAATGAAAATTATATTTGGGATGGACGACTCAGCAACGATATATATTCTGATTTCGCCGCCAAAAGAGGTTATCTCCTTGAGTTTATTCCGACTTCGGGCGGTTCTGCTCCTCTGCTGGCGTGTGTATATTCCGAGCCGGACAAGCCTTCTATGGTCTGGCCGCGCGTCAGAGAAATATCTCCGAATGGAGACAGCGTTTATGATAATGCTGACGTTTATCTGAACACTTCGGCAGGATTTCATTTTAATACTTCTGATACAGTCATTGTTCGCGATGGTTTGGGTGCGGTTATTAAAAATCTTTCTAAAACCAATCCCGTCAATTGGAATGGAACATATAATAGCGGTGATGTTTGTCCCGCCGGTACATATACAATAGAAATCCTCGACGGCGCAAGCCAGCTTCGAGCGGCCGCGAAAATCAATATACTCGATTTACCGCCGATTGATGACCAGCCCTATAATCCGGATTTTTATGTACTCGGAATGTGGATGGGATTTAATTCCACAAGTTCAGCAGATCTCGATAATATCGTATCTATGAACTGCAATGCTATTCGTCATCCCGGTTCGGGTACAAACATTTCGGGTTCGACGCGCATTGCCTCATCATGGTGGCCGACGGTCGAAAGCAGAAATTTAAAATCGCTCGTAAATTTATATGAAGTTGTGCAGCTGATTTTAGATATGCAGATATCGCCTTCCGAGCCGCATCTCGAGGCGTTACTATCGCCTTATGTCAATCCGATAAAAAACAGAACCGGCCTTTTGGGTTATGAACTGATAGACGAGCCTAAATACACTGCCGAAAAAGGTTATCGTATGCGCGCGATTCAGCAGGTTCTGCATAAGCTTGACCCTGCTCATCCTTCCGTGCCGGTATTGATTGGTTATGACAGCCGCATCAGCGGATATACCGCCGATATGAAGCCTCATCAACTGCTTTTGGATGTTTATCCCTGTAACTTATATACCCAGCCCGGCGATTTCAGAAATATATGGAATTATCAGAATCTCGAAATGATGCAGTATATGGATTGGGCAATGGCATTTGTCGAACCTCGCAATGTACCGACCTGGATTATTCATCAGTCGCACAATTTCCAGGACAGCCTCAGAGAGCCGTATCCTGCCGAAATTGGTTTACAGGTCTGGCTTGGCCTTACGCGTGCAATCACCGGTTCGTTCTTTTTTATCTATGAAACGCAGCAGGACTGGACAGGTCTCAAAGACAATCCGTTATTGAAAACCGCCCTGACAAATATTTATGGTCGCCTCAAACTGCCTGCGATTTATAATGTTCTGCCGCATTTGCGGAAAGATTCTTTTAACGTTTCAATCACTGGCGGCGGAAATCCCAGCGGATATGTGGCCGGCGACGCAAAGCCTCTGACGGATGGTACTAAAAAATATGTTATCGCTGCAAACCGCAATTGTACTTCTTCATCTGCCATTTCGCTTAACAGCGTTGATTATCCGACTGCCAAACTTAAGGATTTGGAAACCGGCATAGAGTATCAGATGGGACAGAGCATTACCTTTCTGGCCGGTGATGGAAAGATTTTTGAATTGGGCATAGAAGAATTGACTCCTCCGGATGTTCCGACGAATCTGAGTTTCACAGATATAACGGAAACGCAACTTCGATTGAATTGGCAGCCGCCCGCAGGTGATTGTCCTGTCATCGGTTATTATATATATGATGGAGCGGATAACAGTTTTCTTCAGGAATTAACATCGACAAATTTTTTATTTACCGACCTTACTCCCGGCCGAAATTACAGTTTCTATGTAAAGGCATACAATAACATAGGTACATCACCCCCAAGCGAAACGGCTGAGCAGACAGTTTTTTTTTCGGAATCTCCGACTATGCCCGACGATGTCAGGGTAACAGGTTATGGTGCCACGCAAATTCAGCTCGTATGGGATAGCTCACAGGACAATGTCGCGGTTCAGGATTATGATGTATTCCGGAATCAGCAATTAATTGATACCGTTACAGGCACAACTTACAATTTTACCGATTGTCTGCCGCAAACAAGATATGAATTTCAGGTAAGGGCCAGAGACGTTGATAGCGGCCTGTCCGATTTGACTGAACCTATTTGTGCGGTTACCCGCCAGACCGACGGTTCGCCGACAGAACTTGCAGGACACTGGAAATTTGACGAAAGCAGCGGTTTGATGGCCGATGATTCGTCAATCTATGGCCGTGATGGTTTAATCAGCAACGCTGTATGGGCAACCGGCTATTATGATGGCGCATTAAATTTTAATGGTTCGACATCCAAAGTTGATATTGGAACTTTTGATGTTACAGGCAATCAGCTTACAATTGCCGCCTGGGTAAAAGCGAACGCTTTCAATTTCGCAGGTGATAATCGTATCGTATCAAAAGCCGCAGGCACTGCGGAAGCGGATCATTACTGGATGCTCAGCACAAGACGAATGGGTTCGGAATATTTTCTTCGGTTCCGTTTAAAAACAGACGGAATAACACATACATTGCAGGGTGCTTCGCAGACGATTTCAATCGGCCAGTGGACTCATCTTTGCGCAACTTACGACGGCAGCACAATGAGACTTTACAAAAATGGTGTACTCGACAGCGAAACGCTCTCCAAATATGGTGATATCGACAGCGACACTCTGGTCAAAGCTGCCATTGGCGCCAATCCTGATGATGGAATTGTATGGAATGGCGATATTGATGATGTTCGAATTTACAGCGCAGCATTGTCGCCTGTTCAAATTCAGGAAGTAATGAATGGCGATGAACCGTTGCCTGCATTAAATACAACCGATGAATCTTGCAGCAGACTTGTTGATTTTAATTGCGATTGCACTGTTGATATGATAGATTTCGGATTTATTGCTCGTTATTGGTCACACGATACATTCCCTGGACTTGGCGATATTGACGAAAACGACATAGTGGATTTTCAGGATTTGGCCGAGCTTATGTCTGAATGGCTGATTGAAGATTAAATTCCATAATACAAGGATCGTATGAATTCAAGACAAAGACTTCTTGCAGCAATCGAAGGTAAAAAACCAGACCGTCTGCCGGTAACAACGCATCACGTTATGCAGTATTTTCTCAAAAAATATCTCAATGGCGCAGACAATATGGAATTTTTCAGGCAGTTCGGCCTCGACCCTATTCACTGGATAGATATCCATAAGGAAAGAAATTGCAATTCATGGCGAATTGATAGCGAAAATATTCCAAACCCTGATTATCTCACTATTCGTTACAATATTACAACACCAAAAGGTTCTTTAACGACAGTGCTTCAGCACAATGAATATACCTGCTGGGTTACAGAACATTTAATAAAAGAAAAAAAAGATATTGACCTTATTGGCGAATTTGCCGTTGCGCCGGTATGTGATATCGAAAAAATCAATGCCGCCGCCGAAACATTTCCAAATGCCCTGATACGCGGTGCGATTCCGGGTTTCGATCTTTTCGGTCAGCCCGGCTGCTGGCAGGATGCCGCCTGTCTTGTGGGCATTGAGAAACTGATTATGATTACTTTCGATGATCCCGCATGGGTCAAAACGCTTTTGGAAATTTTGTTTAAATGCAAACAAACTTTCATCAGATCGCTTAAAGGTGCAAAATATGATATTCTCGAATTAGGCGGCGGAGATGCATCATCCACCGTAATTTCACCAGCTATATTTGATGAATTTGTCGCTCCCTATGATAGTCGTTTGATTGAAGAAGCTCACAAAGTCGGTCAAAAGATCGTTTACCACACCTGCGGCGGTATGATGCCGATTTTAAAAAACATCAAATCGCTCGGCATTGATGCAATGGAAACTTTTACGCCTGTCGGAATGGGAGCGGATGTCGATTTGAAAAAGGCTCGTGAAATTTTAGGCCCCGAAATGTGTATGATTGGCGGTTTTGATCAGCTCCACTTTTTCACAGATTGCACGCCTGCCCAGACGCGTGCAGAAGTACGCCGATGTTTTGAAGCCGCCGGCAAAGAAGGTGCATTCATCATCTCTCCTTCCGACCATTTCTTTGATGCGGAACTCAAATTAATACATGCCTTTTCAGATGAGGCGAAAAATTGCTTATACTTGTGATTTGCTCAAAAGACATGGCTTTTTTGGGAAAAATTTATAATATAGGCTTTATGAATAAAGTTCATTTAAGCAGAAAATAGCGATTCCCTGATTCTTCAGCAATGGAAGTTGATCAATATATTCATGTTCTGCATGATTCTTTTTGGATTAATTACAGGGTTTCCACAATATTTTTCTTCGCACTGAGAATAAGATTCTCAAATCTAAAATTAAAAAACGAAGAAAGTTTACAGACTATGGCTTGATATTACAATCTCTAAAGCAGTGTTGCTAATATTTTAAGAAGAAAACGAACTTCCTCCGTCACCTGAAAGAAAAGGATTGAGCTGGCGAGAATTTTTATCGCGGCATGCAGTGTTTTTTATGTGCGGATATGTTTCAAAAATTGGATGGCTGCTTTATTTTTTACAGCCTTGACAAGCAAAAATGGCCGGAGCTATGATTTTTTGTACCTTACGCGACAGCCAAAACACAATGATGGAACTTGCCAAAAGCCATGAGGTTGAAAATTGTATCCGCCCTAAATAAGGGCAATTAAAGGCGATTGGCAAGTCTAAAATAGTAAAGAATCTGCAAGCTCTTGAATTACGAGAGCTTGTGGACGTAATTTTGACAGACCAGAAAAAAAACGGAGAGGGCGGGATTCGAACCCGCGGTACAGTGTTACCCGTACACACGCTTTCCAAGCGTGCTCTTTCGGCCACTCAGACACCTCTCCAGATATTGTGGAAACAAACAATTTTACCAAAAATTTTAAAAAACTCAAGACATCATTGTACAATAATTTTCAGTAAATATGCCCCCGCAAACCCGATGTAATTGCCGATTGCGTAACCAAGCAGCCCGACCGCCGCGCCCGGAAGCGCAAGTTCATTCCAGTTCTTGGTATTAGTATAAGCTATCACCGTCGAAGGCCCGGCTTTTGCCGCAAGTTCCGCAACCGCAAGAACGCGCAAGTTTATCCTGAATATCTTTCCGAGCAAAAGTGCCAGTGAAATCTGAATTATCATTACAATAGAAACGAAAACGAAAAGAACCGGCGCAAGCCTGAGGGCTTTTTCTATGTGCATAAGAGCGCCAACAGCCGCGAAAAAAAAATAAAAAGCAAAATTGCCAAGTTCGTGAGAGCCTTTCAGGTTTTGGATGAATTTGAACCTGCCTGCGATCAAAGCGATGGTTGTGAGTATCAGAATCGTCGGAATGGAATGCACCCAATCAAAATCAAAGAGAGTTTTTACATACTTGCTTAGAAACATTATAGATAATGCGTAAAATGATAACGCGGCAATATCTTTTATAATCAGCGGAACCAGAGATTTGTTAATCATATTGTTCGCTGAATCAGCCGGAGAAAGTAATTTTGGTGCAGGATAGAATTTTTCGAGAAACTTCGGAACTATCATCCAAAACATAAAAATCGGCACAAGCGTCAGATTGTCAACTGCGTTTGCCGCGGCGAACAAATCATTGTTATTGATTTTTAAGCCATCCCATAACGCAAAAAAATTCAAACTGCCTCCGATGTAAGTGCCTATGTATGGACCTGCGATTTTCCATCCCTGCCCGGCCAAAGCAGTGTCGAATTGTTTAATGAGCAGCATTGCTCCGACAAGGCATCCGGCGACAGAACAGAAACTTGCGATTGCAAATGCAATTAACATCGGCATTCCAGCTTTTTTCAGGTCTGCTAATCGAACGGTAAATAAAATCAAACAAACAGCAAATGAAACAGCGTAATTTGAAAGTTTTTCATAGAACGCGCTTTCGGTCGTTATGGTTCCTGTATTCGAAAGTATTGCGCTTAAACCAAGGATTATGAGAACGGGTGAAATTTTTGACGCGATTTTGAACCGCGACGATAGCCAGAGCGAAAATGCAATGATTCCGAGAAAGACGATTATCAGATGAAACGGTTGCTGAATCATTTAAAAATCTCCACTAACGCCGAGGCCGGGTGAATCATCTAAAATAAGCTTGCCATTTTCAACTTTAACGCCTTGGAATGGATCATTATTAATCAAAAGATTGCCATCAAGGTCTGCCCATTCAATGCAGGGCGACAGATGTGCCGCCGCCGTAATCGCAAGCGAGCTTTCAATCATACAGCCCAGCATTACCTTCATTCCCAGACCGTGCGCAACTTCAATCATTTTGATTGCTTCGACCAAACCGCCCGATTTCATCAGCTTGATATTAATGCCCTCGAACGCGCAAGACAATTTAGCGATATCACTGACATTCTTTACAGATTCATCAGCAACGATAGGGATATTGATTCGCTCACGAAGCCAGGCGGTTTCTTGGAGCATATCGGCGGGCATAGGCTGTTCGATAAATTCGATATTCTGCTCCTGCATCCAGAGAATTTTTTCAAGTGCTTCTTCTTTTGATGTCCATGCTTCATTAACGTCGATTCGTAAAGGCTTCTCGGTTATGCTTCGCACAGCCTTGATAATTTCTTTTTCGTTATCTTTGCCGACTTTGATTTTTAAAATTGGAAAATCCTTAGTCTGTTCGATTTTCTTTTTTAATATATCGGGAGTATCAATACCGATTGAAAATGAAGTTATCGGTGCAAGGAGGGGGTTAAGTCCCCAAAGCTTATATAAAGGAACATCAAGCGATTTACCGACCCAATCCATAACCGCCATATCAATCGCTGCTTTCGCGCAGTTTTGATCTTGAATTTCCTCGTCGAGCGTTTTTTTAATTGCAGTGAATTGAAACAAGTCTGCATTTTCTATTATCTTTTCAGCCTTCCGTATTCTTTCGATTGTAAGCTGCGGGTTTTCACCATAACGGACATTCGGCGCAGCTTCGCCAAAACCAGCTATTCCATTTCTTTGGATTTTTATGAAGACATTTTCTTTATAATCGCTGGAATTTCTCGCAATCCTCCAGGTGTTCCTCAGTTGCAGTTTTTTGATTTTTATATCAATCAATGCGATTTCCTGATTTTAAAAAAATCTTCTGACAATCTTTAATTTTTTATGATTCGCTTTGTTGTAGTTTGCTAGGTTCGGGTCAAAGCTGTTTATATGAACGCCACCGCTTTGATGAATGTATTCTTTACCGCCAAGGCTGATTGCAACGTGCGAAATTCTGTCAGTGCCGAAAAATAATAAATCGCCCGGCAGAACATTCGAAAAATCCTTTTTGAAATCGACCTTTTTGCCTTCAACTGCCTGCTTGCGTGAATCTCTGCCGATATTTATCCCGTTGGCTCTGAAAACAGTAGATGTAAAACCTGAACAGTCATTGGCGGTGCTCGATTTGCCGCCCCATAAATATGGAACGCCCATCATCAATTTCGCTGTATTGATTATTGATTTTGAGAGTTGTTCCTTTTGCAAATCTATTTTCCCCGCATCGACGCAATCTTCAGTTTTCAAATATCCGACTCGGCCATCCGGAGTGCCGACTTTTATCCACCCGCCGATTACAGTTTCAACTTTGTTTAAAAGTACATTCATCATTATGCATGTAACAGGAGTACTCAACACATCTGCATTTGAATAAACCGTAGCGAAAACTTTCACAATCCGAACCTTTTTGGATTCTTTCCACTGTTTTAATTTCGCTTCATCCATGGCACAGAAAGATGAATCCGTCATCCAGCCGGTATAACCATATTCAGTTTGCACCTCGCACCAGTTGTCCTGTTTTTTGAGCAGTTTGATGGTATAGCCCATAATCTCCTGGTCAACAAGTTGGGCTTTATGCGAAGGGGTTTCACGTAAATTTGCAACCGACACGCAGATAATTCCATAATTGGCGTCACGATTTTCCGAAGCCCGGCAGTTGGATATAAAAAATATACCCAGAGCGGTAACAACGCAAACAATCCATTTGTGCATAATCAATCCTTATAAAATATAATCAAAAGTATATCATTCATCTTCTGGATTGCAAGCGGCCTGCAAAAATGATAAAATGCTGCCGTTGGATGACTATTTAATGAATAAAGATAAATCTAAGGAGTTAGACCATTGGCGAATCTGTACATTGACCCCGGGTACAAATCAATTCTTCCATTGCGTGAAACTGAAAAGGCAATCAAGGAAATTAAGGATTATTTTGAGCACGCGCTCGCATGGAACCTCAAGCTTCAGCGAGTCTCTGCGCCGCTTTTCGTCCGCAAAGGCTCAGGCATAAACGACGATCTTAACGGTATCGAACGAAAGGTAACGTTCCAGATAAGAGATGACGGCAACAGCGATGCCGAAGTAGTTTTTTCGCTGGCAAAGTGGAAACGAATGGTGCTTGCCGATTACGGTTTCAAGCCGAACGAGGGTCTTTATACTGATATGAACGCTATCAGGCCGGACGAAGAATCACTGGATAATTTACATTCGGTTTACGTTGACCAGTGGGATTGGGAAAGGGTGATCGCCCCGGAACAAAGGAATCTTGAATTTCTTAAAACTATTGTGCGTACTATTTATAATGTTTTGCGCGAAACCGAAAATCACGTACGCAGTTTTTATTCAGATATTAAACCGATCCTGCCCGAGAAGATTCACTTTGTACATTCTGAAGAACTGCTGGAAATGTATCCAGACCTTACCCCAAAGCAGCGCGAAGACAAAGTCGCAAAGGAGTACGGTGCGGTTTTTGTTATTGGTATCGGCGGACACTTAAATGACGGTACGATTCACGATGGCAGGGCGCCGGATTATGATGACTGGGTTACTCCCACGACCGACGGCAAAAAAGGTCTCAACGGCGATATTTTGCTGTGGTATCCCGTCTTGAACAGGGCGTTTGAAATTAGTTCGATGGGTATTCGCGTCGATAGAGACGCTATGCTTAAACAACTTGAACTGAGAAACGAATTGGCAAGGAAAGATTTCGATTGGCACAAAAGGCTTCTTGACGGCAAACTTCCCCTTTCAATTGGCGGCGGTATCGGACAATCCCGATTGTGTATGTTCCTGCTGAGAAAATTGCATGTCGGCGAAGTGCATTCCAGTGTTTGGCCAAAGGATATTTTTGATAAATGCAATCAGGCTGGCATTAGATTATTATAATTGGTTAGCCTGCCATCACCATGGCAGGGTTAGTTGTAGGGTAGCTTTAGCCCAGCGGAAATTAATTGCAGTGTTAATCCATGTAAATCTGCGTCTTATATGCGCATAAAAAAAGCTGCGAAAGGCGGCCTTAAACTCTATTAAGGCCGCCAAACTCTCTGCAGCATAGGAGGAGGCGAAGAAAAATTATGTTTTTGTTGTATTTAGTTTTTCTACTATAAAATACGCAGGGGTATTAAAGGTTGTTCTTAAGATTTTGAAAAATTTTTAGGAACTAATTCTTGCCTGAAAACCTCAACAGGCCAAAAAACCGCATCGCCATCTTTTGTGTTCCACATATCTGGCTTACCATCTTTGCTGATTTCCATTTTTCCACCATCATCGTCGAAATCCAAACCAACGCTGTATAATGCAAAATTGTCGTTATTTCTTTTCTTGTACACAATTGGTTTGTCACTGAAAGGGTCTATGGGAACTGAAGTCAAGAAACCAGATGTTATTAATTCCTGCAGAGATTCAGGTAAATAACCTTTTTGTTTTTTGAAAACATGGACTGCGACAATTGTTAATGTGCTTTCACTGCTGATCCTGTTTCGCCATGAAAGCGAGATTATTTTCTCCATAGCAGGCGAGAGAAGTCTTAATAATATATTTTTGTCTATGACTTTATAAGCTTCTGAATTCAGATCGCAAGCTTTGAAAGTATGCGGAGTTGCTATGGTGATATCTTTCCAAAAATCAAAATATTCGTCGACCGATTTTCTGGTTTTCTGACTGTTCTGAAATGAGAACATCAGGTTTACATAGCGGAATAAAGAATCTAATTTTTTCGGCTGTCGCGAATTATCATTACAATTGCCTCCCTCGCCGAACATTAAAACGGACAAACGTTTAGGATATATATGCTCTATGCCAAACCTGCTTTTTACAAAAGAACGCTGTATCTCATCGTAAATAAATAATTTTTCGAATTCGAATGACTCGACTATTGAAAAATCTTCAGCATTTATAATTTTTGTGAATTTATCTTTGAATGGAATAAGAAATTCATTCGGGATATCATTTTTTTCTAATATGGTACGGATTGTATCAGTTGACTTGTTTTGCATAGAAATGCCGACTAAATTCTCTATCAGAGTCCGTGTGCCTTTTTGATGTTGTCCAAACTTATAAATCGTCAGGGTATCTGCGAGGGCTTTTTGGAATTGCTCGTCTTGCGCTGATAAATACGCCCGCCAACATATGCCGTACGCGGCCCTGCGGTACCCGCTCAAATGAGGCAAAATGACACTTAGCATTGCGTTATCATTTGAATCGGGGGTTTTGATTTTTTGCCAACATAGAGGCTTTTCAGTACCTTGTGCGATTAGATTTAAAGTTGCATCATTTTGGTTGATCCATTTTTTTATATGATTTATATCGATTTGATTGACTTCATAAAAAGACTTGCTTAAATAGTCTGAATCACATTTATACTCCTGCTGGTCAAATGTTTTAGCGGCCAGTTCATACAATGGAGCAGCGTTTTGTGATTCATCGGCAGTTGGTCTGCCAAGATTGTTTGCTACTTCGATATAATTGGTTGTTATAGTTGGTTTGCCGCTCACAAACCAAATAAAATAAACAATAAATAAAACGATTACTATACCAACAAATTGAAATGCTCGTATAAAAAGTTTCTGCCACAAAGGCCTGCATCTTTTTTTAGCTCTTCTCGCCAAAACAGCTATTAGCTCCGCGTCTCCGAAATTTTCAATTAACTCTTTCGCAGCTTTTTCTTTTTCCTCGTTGGTTTTACATTCGTGCAGCGCATCTTCAAAATGCGCGATAAATTCCGCCTGCACATCTTCGCGGACTTTTTTTTGCCATCGCATTTTCTTTATTACAAGCTTAATATATTCCTCAACGCAGGCCGGCAGATTTTCGAACGCCTTTTTACTTTCCTTGTCTTTCATGAGAAAGCTCCTTGATGTTTTATGCAGTGACTATTGAATTGCCGAACACAAGTTTCAATGCTTTAAATAAATCCGCAAGCTGTACTTTGTCGGTTTCAAGACGCTCTTTGCCTTTGCTTGTTATGGAATAATATTTGCGTTTTCTGCTGGAACCACTTGTCTCCCATTCACTGGTAACTAACTTCTGTGCTTCGAGATTATAGAGCAGGGGATAAAGCGTGCCCTGACCGAGCGTCAGAACATTTTGGCTCTTTGCTTCGATTGCCTCGCTCAATTCATAACCATACATTTTGCCTCGGGATAATGTCTCAAGCACTACTACCGGCGCAATTCCTTTTAATAACTCTCGTTCAAATTTCATTTTTGACTCCTATATTGTTTAACATATTATGTATTACATAGTATGCAATGTCAAGCCTTAAAATGATAAAAATTTTATTTTTTGCATTAAATAAGCTATAATGTTCCAAAAATGGCAGAAAAAATTAATATAATTGATTGCGGCATAAAGGATTACAGCAGCGTTCTTGCTATGCAGGAAAAGGCAGTAGCATCTTTACATGCCGGCAGTAACGAAGAAAAAATCTTTATAGTAGAGCATCCGCCGGTAATTACTCTCGGTGCACGCTCATCCTCAAATAGACTTTTAAAAGACGATGAGGCTATAAAAAAAACAGGTGTTGAAATAGTTCAAATCCGCCGCGGCGGAGGAACCACCGCCCATAATCCCGGCCAGCTTGTCATATATCCCATTATAAACTTAAAAAAGCATAATCTCGGCGTAGGCGAGTACGTTCATTTGCTCGAAAAAATTGGAATTGAACTTCTGGCCGAACTTGGCGTCAAAAGCGAAACCAAAAAAGGCTTCCCCGGCCTTTGGGTAAACAGTGTAAATCCGTGTCTAAAGATTGCTTCCATCGGAGTTCAAATAAAAAAATGGATTACCTTCCACGGCATTGCTATAAATATAAATAACGATTTAAACATCTTCGATTTAATCGTGCCCTGTGGCCTTGATAATGTTATAATGACATCCGCAGAAAAAGAATTGCGCAAAAATATAGACATTGAAAATTCGAAAAAAATAATTACAAAAATCCTTTTGAAAAATTTATGAATCGAACAATAAAAATTATAGCATTTTGTTTTGCTGCGGTAATATTATTCATAGTGTCTGCAAAAATTTTATACGGATATTATTTAGAATACCAAAAGGAAAAAGTATTATTAGCCCGTGCGGTCTTTTCAGATGCGCCTATTGAAAAAAAGAAGAATGTAATAAAAGCAACAGAACAAACATTGAAAATTCATTTTCCTGAAAGTACAGAATTATTGTTCGCAGACCCAATAAAAGGTGATCCTAATGATTTCTGTGGTGTTTTTGCCGAAAAACTGTGCATGAGCATCGAAGACCTCAGAATGTTTGAAGATCAAATTTACGCGCGCAATGGAAATCAATTTTCCCTAAAAGACCCAAACCAAATTAGCAATTGGTATCTTAAACATTCGTTCCCTAAGAGAATTTGGAAATCAGAAAAGGATTCAAAGTTGTTTGAAATAATCTATGGTGTTCCTCTTTGTTGGATCAAAACTTGTTATGAGAAAGAAAAAGGTATTGTTTATTTATATTATGCGGCGTTTTAATGACTGAACAAAATATAAAAAGACGACTTCCGGAATGGCTCAAACGGCCCTTGCCGGCAGGCAATTGTTTCAGCAATACGAGCGATACTATAAATCAGCTTGGCATAGAAACAATCTGCACAAATGCAAATTGTCCCAATCAGGGCGAATGCTGGTCGAAGGGTACAGCGACAGTTCTAATCCTCGGAAATATCTGCACACGCAATTGCAAATTCTGTTCTGTTACAAAAGGCAAGCCGTTACCGCCTGACCCAACAGAACCGCAAAGGATTGCACAGCTCACTAAAGAGCTGAAAATCAAATACCTCGTCATAACCAGCGTAACAAGGGACGATTTGCCGGATGGCGGAGCGGCGCAGTTTCGAGATGTAATTAACACGGTTCGCCAATCGAATAAAGAAATAAAATTCGAGCTTCTTGTCCCGGATTTCAAAAATTGCCGGGACAAAGCACTCGATGTACTTTCCGAAGCTTTGCCTTTCGTATTAGGGCATAATGTTGAAACTGTACCAAGGCTTTATGCTAAAGCAAGAAGTGGGGCCGATTATCAAACATCGTTAAAACTTCTGGACAAAGTAAAAAAACTTTGGCCGGATTGTCCGACTAAATCATCAATTATGCTCGGCCTTGGTGAAAGCGACGAAGAAGTCCAGCGCGTTTTGGAGGATTTGCGCAATGTAAATTGCGATAGATTAGCGTTAGGCCAATATTTAAAGCCCTCGAAACATTCTCTTGAGGTTGTCGAATACGTTCACCCCGACAAATTCGCATTCTGGGGCAACTTAGCGAAGCAGATGGGGTTTAGCTGGGTAATGTCTTCGCCGTTTACACGCAGCAGTTATAACGCCCATGTAGAATAAGATTAGCGTCTTTTTTTGTCTTTTACTTTTCACGTTTTTACAATATAATTGCGTGAAATGAAAAAAAACGCTGAACAAGTCGAAACCAAAAATGACGAGCAGGAATTGCTCAAAAGATATATCTCCGGCGATAAGGAAGCGTTTCAGGAATTAGTAAGAAGGTACAAAGACCCGCTTTACGCGTTTTTGAGACGTTTTTTGAATCAGCAGCAGCTTGTCGAAGAAACATTCCAAGAGACTTTTCTGCAGCTTTATCGCAGCAGAAACACCTTTGAAAAAGATAGACCGCTGCGCCCATGGCTTTTCACAATAGCCGCCAATAAGGCACGAGATGCCCTTCGCAAACAGCAAAGACATGAAACCATTTCGATCGGTACTATGGGTGATTCGGCGGATTTAAGTATAAACGACGTCGTTAATTCCTTAACCTCTTATGATGTAACGCCTTATGATGAAGCCGAAAAAACTGAACAGGCTGAAAAAGTACGAGATATTATAGCTCAAATGCCCGAAAATCTTCGTGAAATTCTAATTTTGGCCTATTTTGAACAATTTTCTTACAAACAAATGGCGGAGATACTAAGTATACCTATTGGAACGGTTAAGAGCCGATTACATACAGCGATAGTGTTTTTTACTAAAAAATGGAAATCTTCTACAGCGGATGAAAATTATTAATGAGAACGCTTAGTAAGCATCAGCAGGACATTTTGCTTGATTTTTATTTCGACTGTGCCGGTCAGGAGGAAGCTGACACAGCCAGGCAATTATTGGATTCACATAAAGGCGCACGGGAATTTTACGACAAGCTTAATCATTCCCTAACGGCTTTGGAGAATCTTGACCATCAGGAACACGCATCGTGTCCGGATCATCTTGTAGAAAAAACTCTCGAAAAACTCTATTCACATCAATCAATCACCGAATCAATAAAAACTGACAGGCTGAATCAACTGCTTGCAGATGAGAACCATAAAATTGTAACAAAACGGCAGAGCTTCTGGCGAAGTTTCGCTGAAGCCGTTTCTGTCGCCGCAGCAATTGTGATTCTTTCCGGCGTGTTCGTGCCGGTTACAAGGCAAATGCGTGCTCAGGCTTGGCAAACAGCCTGCCAGGCAAACCTCAACAAGATATCGCAAGGCATCGCTCAGTACGCCGGCGACAATCAGGGAACGCTTCCTTCCGTTGAAACAAAGGCGGGCAATCCATGGTGGAAAGTCGGCTCAACTCAGCCGCAAAATCAATCCAATACAAGGCACGTCTGGGTAATGGTTAAACGCAATTATGTCAATCCCAAAATGTTCGCGTGCCCCGGCAATTGCAATAGCAGAAGTTTGCCCGCTCTTGAACAAGAAAAGATTCAATCTATGCCCGACTTCCCCGACAGGCGTTATATCACTTACAGTTTCCAGCTTATCTGCGATACCAACAAGGCAGTGCTTCCAAGCTCGCGCACACCGTTGATGTCGGATGTCAATCCAATCTTCGAAAAATGTGTGAAATTAACAGAAGACTATTCGAAAGCTGAATTCAATCCGGTAAAACTCAGTGAAAAACTCCTCAAGGTCAACAGCAGCAGTCATCGCGGAAAGGGTCAAAACATAATGTTCAGCGATGGCGGTGTTAAATTTACTTCTCAGCGTGTTCTCGACCAGAATGATGATATTTTCACTCTCAACGGCCGTGATACGTATCATGGCACAGAAACCCCAAGCTGCGATAAAGACGTTTTCCTCGTCCCGTAAAGTTTCATATTGCCCGATGAGGACACGTAAATCGTTACCGCGCCATCTTCGCACGTAAAAAAGCTTTCCTTAAAATCCCTGATTTCGGGAATTGTTCTTTCTAATTGTACATTGGAACAGCTTGTGATGAGATATTCCGGTTTGAAATAATTTACAAATGCCGGGTTTGTTGTTCTTGCCGAGCCGTGATGAGGAGTAACCATAACATCGATATCCATTTGCGAGTATAATTCCATAAGCTTCTTTTGAACATCAGCGGTAATATCAGAAGTCAGCAAAATTTTCCTGTCCGCGTATTCCAAAAGCAGCACAAGTGATGATTCATTATCCGAATAGTCGATCATCGTATCTATAGGCCAAAGCCTTTCAATTGCAACATTGCCGTATTCGATTTTTTCTGGTGCAGTTCTAAGATTAAAAAGTTTTTTCAATTCTCGCGCGGTCGCCGAATCGCTTTGAATTAACTGCGGCGTGGTATAAAAATTCCTGCATTTATCAATACTTGAAATCTCCGGCAAGCCGTTGAAATGGTCAATATCGTCATGGCTGATAAACACTGAATCAATTTTGCCTATAGCTTTAAAATCCAAAAATGAATTTATAATTTTTGTGCCGATATTGCTTCGTGACATCGAGCCTACATCGATAATTATACTCTTGCCGTTAGGCAAAGACATAGCACAAGCCTGACCGTGACCGACTGATAAAACCGTAAATTCTAAATTTCTGAACCTTTCAACTCGATTGAGAAAAATAACTGGCACAAATAAGAACGTTACAATACATGGATATATGAATCTTTTTTCATAACCTTTGAACGGAAAAAACTTCCACATAAAAAGCGAAATATAAATTACTAATATGATAACTATCCATGGCTTGCCGATAATAATGTAAGACAGAGGCACTTTTGCAAAAATTGAAACCAGATAAGACAATGCTGATGCACACAAATTGATTATAGCTCCCAATCCCATCGCCAAAGTCGGTAAAAATGGATTTAAGATTATCTTAAAAGTGCCGAGAACAATTATCAAAGTTGCTGGAACCATTGCAGGAATCGTCCATATTGCCGTAAGAAGCTGAACCTGATAAAAATGCCACGCTGTTATAGAGGCGGTAAAAAGCCATGCTGTTGCTCCGGTTGAAAATACCGCAAGTATTGATTTCAATAATTTTATGAAAAAAGATTTATTTGAATCGTCAAAAAATGAGATTAGATAATTATAAAATATGGGATAAAATAAAACTATCCCGATAGTAGCGCCGAATGACAATTGAAATCCGGGACTTAAAAAATCCATTGGATTCATAAGCAAAATCAGAATCGCCGCAAATGCGATGCTGTTCAAAAGAAAAGACCGTTTGAAAAAAAGCCGGGACAAACAGAAAATTATAAACATTATGCCTGCCCTCATTGTCGAAGCCTGTGGCGGAACAACAAGCAGAAATGTTATTGTCGCAGTCAAAGATGCTATTGCTCGCCCTATATGCAGCAAACCCGCTTTTTTTGAAATCCACCATGCGACACCGGCAAATATTCCGACATTCAATCCCGACAGGCATATCAGATGTACAAGTCCTGTCTTTATAAAATCATTATAAAGCTCTCTATTGATTCGTGTATTGCTTCCTAAAATCATTGCTTCGATAAGATCTTTTTGACTGCTTTCTTCCATTCCTTCGGTCAGCCATGCGGTAGCATAGTTATTTAGTTTTGATTTGATTCTGAAAAATGATTCGGTATTCTCAGATTCGATTACTTTCACTGCATTGACAGATTTAACAGAGGCACAAAGGAAAACGCCATTTCTGCTCATATAAGTTTTCGTATCGAATTGCCCGGGATTGTCAGTTTCGGAAAATTTATCGAGAAAGCAAAATATCTCAAATTTATCGCCTCTTTTTAGCTTGTCCGTATTTTCAGAAATATAAAATTTTATCACGCCTTTAGCGGTTTCCCAGCCTCTTTCTGTTTTTATTGAATTTAATTTCACATAAAAACTTGTATATGCCGAACCATGATAAAATTGTGCGAAATGCCAGTCATTGTTTTCAAAAACTCTCGGCTCAGAAATGATTTGAGCCTTGATACGAGCGAAAGTTGGATTGACTGCGACCGCCCGAATATCGTTGCCAACAGGGTGATTGAAGTTTATGAGCCTGATTGAACCAAGACAGCAAAAACATAAAAACACAGAAATTAATGTTACGATGTCATTTCGAGCGTAGTCCCGTAAAAACGGGACGTAGTCGAGAAATCTAATAATACGGATCCTCAAAAATATTCGTGCGATGCTCCGCGGGTAAAGCGAAGCTGGTAGAAAACCTTGTAACGCGCGAGTAATAATACCAATTGGTATAAAAAGGAAATTCAATATTACCAAACTTCCTAAAACCGCCAACGTTGCCCAAAATGGCAAATCAAAATAATATTGCACTGCTAATCCGCAAAGCAAACCAATTGCAGGCAAAACAGCAGGGCATCTGAAGAAAAGTTCCTTAATCGGGGATTGAGACTCGAGCGCATGTTGAAATTCCTCTATTTTTTGCCGAACCTCGTCCATGAAATTTAACTATGATTTTTGATTTTCGTTAATAAAGAATCTTCACAAGAACGATAAAACTAATTCTATTGTAAGTTTGCGATGGATTGTTTAACTAATTATAAATAATTAGAATTATCAGTCAACATTATCTTCATAAACCATAAAGCCTCATTACATTGCGTCTTATATTGGTCAGGCAAGTTCCCAGTGTCCGCATCTTTAACTAGTTTTTCTCTTAATTGAATTTCCTCATCAAGCTTAGTTTTTTGTTTATTGAGAGAATCCTCAAACTGTTTTAATAACTCCAACACTTCTTTACATTTTTCTTGTCTTGCCATTGCTCACCGTTTTTTTTATTTTTTTTGATTTGCCGCAAGGTAATCTTTTATAAGAAAATCAAGCCTCTTATCCAAAGCATTTTCTACTGTGTACACAAACTTATCTTCAATGCAGAAATTTGTATAGATGTCTTCCCAAGTAATAGCCTCGAAACGCTTTGTTGGTTCTCTTGACAATGAAATATGTTGCAGTATAAATAATTGAATTTTGTATGTACACCATTTTTGACCATTTAGAATTAATGGCCAGATATCATCGATTCTAACATATAGAACTGCAGTCTCTTCACTCAAAGACAACTTTGACATTTCTTTTATAGGCATATCATCTGTGATTGAAAAAACTTTAATTCCATAAGCGCCAAATGCCAATTTAATATTTTTCTCCACCCCTTCATATTTTAATCCGTATATTGCCTTATCGTTATGATCCATTACCAATTTTAATTCGAAATTCTTTATACTAGTAAGTACCTCTCTATTACCGGAAAGTATAAAACCAGCTTGTGCTTTTTGGGCAACAAAACCAATGCAAATTCCCAATGCAATTATCAAGCCGCCATAGCTTTTTGTTCTCATTGTTCACCTCATTAATTTATTTTTGAATTCGTTCCATACCGCCCATATATGGCCTAAGCATCTGCGGAATGGTAACAGAACCGTCTTTGTTCTGATTAAGTTCAAGAACAGGAATCAAAACTCTCGGTGATGCAATAACTGTGTTGTTCAACGTATGGCAAAATAAATTTTTCTTCGTCTGATTGTCTTTATAACGCAGATTCAATCTTCTCGACTGGAAATCGAAAAACTTGCTTGCGCTGTGTGTCTCGCCGTAGCTTTTCCTCGATGGCATCCACGCTTCGATATCGTATTTTTTTGCCTGACCTCTGCCGAGGTCGCCTGTGCAGACTTTTACAACGCGGTAGGGGATTCCCAATGTCTGCAAAACTCCTTCAGAATTCGCTCTGATTTCCTCGTGATATTTTGTGCTCTCTGCCGGGTCATTTTCACAAATCACAACCTGCTCGACTTTATCGAACTGATGAATTCTATATAGCCCGTAAGTATCTTTGCCCGCCGCGCCAGCTTCTCTGCGATAACAGGTGCTAAGTCCGACAAATTTCTGAGGCAGTTTTTCCTGGGGCAGAATTTCGCCCATATAATAAGCCGTCAACGGTACTTCAGCAGTACCTGCAAGATTCAGTTCATCTCGTTCCATTCGATATGTCTGTTCTTCCGAGCCGGGATAATAACCCGTTCCCGCCATTGCCTCATTTTTCATCAGCATCGGAACCGCAAAAGGCATATAACCTTTGCCGACCATATAATCTATCGAATACCGAAGTATCGCCCAATGCAGCATTGCGCCTGCGCCTTTGAGAAAATAATTTCTCGTGCCCGCCAGCCGCACAGCTCTTTCGACATCGATTATATCAAGCGCCATGCCAAGCTGAATATGATCTTTCGGCTCGAAATCGAATTGACGAATCTCTCCCCATTTCGCGATTTCGACATTTTCCGTATCGTCTTTGCCGAACGGCACATCATCATCCGCCGGCTGCGGAACCTGCAGCATCAATTCATCGAATTCAGGCTGGCTTCTCTTTATCTCTTCTCCAAGCGCAGCCTCTTCATTTTTGAATTCTGAAAGTTTATTGAGTAAAGCTTGTTTTTCATCGCCCGCAAGTTTTGGAATAGATTTGCCAAGCGTATTTTTTTCAGTTGTTATTTCCTGCAGCCGCGTCTTTGCTTTTCGCAGGTCGTTATCCAGTTGCAGAAGCCTGTCGACATCGACATAAAAATTCTTTGCCTTGCATGCCGTTTTATAAGCCATTGGATTTTCACGGATGAGTTTTATATCTATCATAAAAATCCTTATTAATTTATGAACAATTGTGTTAATTCGTGGTTAATTTTCGTATCGCTTAATAATAACGACATTATTCTGGCCGCCAAAACCAAAAGATTCTTTCATCGCTATATTTATATCGGCTTTTCGCGGCTTATTCGGCACATAATCAAGATCGAGTTCCGGGTCGGGGTCATTATAATTAATCGTTGGAGGCAAAACGTTATCCCGAATCGCCAATACGCAGCTAATCAACTCCGCTGCACCCGCTGCACCGATCAAATGTCCCATCATGCTCTTGATACTGCTGACTGGCGTATTTTTCGCTTCTTCCTTGAAAACCGTTTTTATCGCCAGTGTTTCAATTGAATCATTTTCCGATGTGCTGGTTCCGTGCGTACTGATATAATCGATATCTTTGTATGAAACATTAGCGTCTTTAAGTGCCGCTTCAATCGCAGTAACCGCTCCGCGTGCCTCTTCGTGCATATCTGTTACTCGAAAAGCGTCGCTGCTGCTGCCATAGCCGATTACTTCAGCCAGAATTTCAACCCCGCGTTTCTTCGCCGATTCGAGCGTTTCAAGAATAACTATCGCCGCGCCTTCACCAATAACAAATCCATCTCTGCTCGCGGTAAAAGGCCGCGATGCTGTTTCAGGACTGTCGTTTCTGGTCGATAGGGCGGTAAGTCGGTTGAATCCCATAATGCCTAATGGATGAATCATTGAATGAGCGCCGCCTGCGATCATTACATCAGCCTGACCTGATTGCAGAACCTTGAATGCCTCGCCAACTGCCTGCGTACTTGCCGCACAAGCAGTCAGACAGCTCCGTACAGGTCCTCGTGCACCGGTATAAATCGAAATGTGCGCCGCCGGCATATTCGGCTCTTGCTCCAATTCCATTTGAGCCTGCATTTTACTGTATGCAAAATCTGCCCATTTATTCCAATCCATTGTCGATGTCGATTCGTCCCAGCCTTTGATAATTGCGTTAAAAAATATATCGCTGTCAACCGGCCCTTCGCCTGCTCCGAGATAAATTCCCATTCGCCTGCGATTGACTCCGTCATTTGGATTTTCTGATTCGACTTCAATTTTCGCCTGTTTACAAGCGCCCGCAACCGCGCCGATTGCGAATTTGCTGTGCCGATTGCCGTTTTGATGCAATTCAGGATTTTTTGTGTATTTCGCGAAATCGAAATTTTTCACTTCCGAGCAGAATTTCGTTGGATATGTCGTTGCGTCGAAAATCGTAGTTTGACTCATCCCGCTTCGGCAGTTCAGAATATTGTCCCACATCGTGGCAATATCGTGCCCCAGCGGACAAACAATTCCCATTCCCGTTATCACAACTCGTTGTTTATTTTTATTATCCATTATCGTTCTTCAATATTATCGCCGCCGTTTGCCCGCCATAAGTATAACCTGTACAAAGGGCATAATTGATTCTTTTCTTAATCTGCTCTTTGACAATATTCAGTTTGCAGTTTTTATTTACATTATCGCAATTTTTCGCCGCAGGTATCACTCCCTCGTTAATCGCACAGCATGCCGCTATAACATCGACAGCTCCCGCTGCTGAGCCGGTATTGCTTACCATGCTCTTTGTCGGAAACACAGGAATTTGCGAAGCGATACTGCCGAGTGCTTTATGAATGCCTGCCGCTTCTGCGACATCTTCAGCATAAATGCCTGTTCCATGTGGAACGATTAAATCGATCTGCTCAGGTTTGATTTTCGCCGACTCAATCGCCGATTCAATCGCATATTGAATTCCTTTGCCGTCCGCTTCGAGAAATTCATAATTTGCGTTAATGCTGCAGCTTTGTCCAATGCCCGCGACACTCGCGTAAATTTTCGCATTGCGATTCTTCGCTATTTCCAGATTTTCAAGTACCACGCATCCCGCCGCTTCGCCAAATACGCCGCCTTTTGCGTCCGCGTCGAAAGGCCTGCAAGCCTGCTCAGGATTGTTATTATGTTCTTTCGTTGCTCGTTTCAGCAAAGCCTGTCTCATATGCACGATCGGATTTACTTTTGATTCTCCGCCGCCCGCAAGCGCAACATCCGCATCACCGCGTAAAATAATATGGAATGCCTCACAAATCGCCAAATGTCCCGCAGCTTCCGCGCACGTTATTGTATTGCTCGGCCCCTGCAAATCATGAATAATTCCGATATGACACGCCAGCATATTCGGCAGATATTTCAACAGCCAAAGGGGTGTAACAGTCTCAATGCTGTCCGTTCCCCATTTTCGTATATCGAATTTTCCATCTACAGCGCCTTTTGCTATGGATGGCGCAATTTCAAGAAGGTCGCAGCTTATCGAATTAGCGCCGAGAATAATCGCACTGCGTTTCGGATTAATTGTAATATTCTGTTCGTCGAATGCTTTGGTCTTTAAGCCTGAATCTTTAAATGCTTCATTAGCTGCGATAATCGCTATTTCTATATCGCGCGACATCAGCTTAGTAGTTTTGCGAATTGATTTCGGTACATAGTCCCGAATACTGAACGCAGGCACCTGACCGGCTATTTGGCATTCAAAGCTCTCCGGGTCGAAAGCGGTTATTCTGCTGATTCCGCATTTACCGCCGCAAAGCCCCGCCCATAAATCCTTATAGCTCAGCCCCAAACACGTAGCAGCGCCAAGTCCTGTAATCGCGACCGTCATTTCGACACTCCCCACGCCGGCGCCTCAATCCCTGATGCCCGTAAAACAACCGCAAACAAATCCGTGAAAACAAAATTCTCTTGAGGGAATTGTTTCCCAGCTAAATTCTGGTCGATATGACTGAACATCAAATCTATTTCCGCAATGATTTCATCTCCGCAGGTGATTTTGCCTGTAGTTGAAGCTGCCTCCGGCGCAATAGATTCGATTTTCGCGTGAATCTTTAAGGTATCTCCCGGCCGGACAAAATTGAAGAACACTGCCTTGCTGATTTTCGCGAGAATTACCTTCTCCTTGAAATCGCGTGCATGTCCGACGAGTATGCCCGCAGTCTGTGCCATCGATTCGATCATCAGGCACTCCGGCATAATCGGAAATCCCGGAAAATTATCGTGTAGATGCTCCTCCGCCATAGTTACATTTTTGATTGCAACCGCGTTCGAGCCGCTGTTAAATTCAATGAATTTATCTATCCAAATCCAACGCAATGTATTGCCTTCCGTGCTTGCCGAAGCTTAAGCGTTAATTTTGCCTTCAACGAAATTGACAAGTGCGTCAACCGTAAACAAATCGCCGATTTTACTTACTGCCGGGTCGTCTACAAATTCCGTGAAATCGGTATGAGGCATACGTTTCCGCAGTTCTTCAATTCCCTGATGTGTCAGTTTGCCGTTGCTGATGAATTCTTTATTACTGACAAGGCTTTCAGCCGGGAATAGTTCCTCACGTGGAATCTTTATTCCGAACGCTTTTTCCATTCTGAATACGATATCAAGAAAATCGATACTCTCTGCTCCGAGATCGCCCATCAGTGTCGCATCTGGTGTTACTTCGTCATCATCAACTCCGAGAGCATCAACAAGAACTCCCTGTACTTCCTTAAAAATCTCATCCCGTGTCATTGCCATATATTGGCCTCCGTAATAAAAAAAGTTATTCCTTTAATTTTTCAATCTTCAATTTTAAATCTTAAATTAAGCGCCGATAAGGCCGCTCGCCAGCAATCTATACCGTTCTTTCAATTTTTCAACAATATGCCCGTCTTCAATCGCCAATTTATGGTCGCGTTCAGCAAGATTAAAATGCCGCAGGCTGAACCTTGCCTCGACAATAGCCTGACCGTCACACGACCCGACTCCCGAAAACGAGCTTAAGTTTTCTTCTATGCTTTTTGCTGTCACGGTATATTGGATATTCATCCCCGGAGCGGCAAAGCTCTTATATTTTACATTTTTTGCCTGAGTTAGCAATACCATACTATGAGCAAAATTTTCACTATGCCGAACAAGCCAGCAAGCCGATTCAACCAGCCCCTGAAGCAGAAAAACCCCCGGCAGAACCGGAAAAATCGGAAAATGGTCGCCCAGATACTCTTCAGACAGCGATACATTCTTGATAGTCTGTATCTCTTTGCCGGCTTCTATTTTAACTATTTTATCAATCAGTATAAATTTCATCCCGCACCTATTTGCACCTAACTTTATGCAAATACAAAGACTTAATTAATTTTTAATTTTTAACGGTTGTAAATTAATAACAAATAGGTGCGGGATTTTCCAGCTTTTTTTCTGCCCAATTTTATCTGGACATAACTAACACAATTTATATAATAATGTAATATTAAGGAGAATAGGAATGCGAAGAATATATTTGAAGAGTTTTGCCGTAATTCTGTGCTGCTGTCCATTTCTTTTTGCAGAGCAAACCGCATTTTCAATCGCTTCTGGCGAAAACAATACTAATTATTTTTTCTGGGAACAACCTTATGGGCTTCACAGCGACATTGATTTCTCCGCTTTGCCGCCAAATATAATCACAAATATCGAAGTCCAGTGTCGCATAGAGTCCTCATGGTTGGGTTACGTCGATGCCGCATTAGCGGATTCTTCGCAAAGCAATTTTTATTATCTTTTCGAGAGCGCTCATGGTTATATCAATAGAACCATTCCTGTCACTGCATTTAATGGACTGCCCCTGAATAAAATATGGAGCTTTCATGCAATTGAATACAATTTCGATTATCATGGTTTCCTTGATTACTGGTCGATTAAAATTTATTACACAGACCCTGCTCCGTATTGTCCGGCAGGCGGGACAGGAGATGAATACATTTGCGAGGTTATCTGCGGAGACATAGATAAAATCACCGACTCCAATTATTATTCCAATTATACCGGCACAGATTCAACCTCAATGACAATCGGCCAAAGCTGCCCAATCGAGATTATCACAGCGATTCCGGGCTATGGACCGGGTTACGGCTATACAGGCGACCGCTGCGGTATCTGGATTGACTGGAATCAGGATAACGATTTCGATGATACCGGCGAAATGGTTTTCTCGGAAACAGGTGTTGGTTATTTCATTACGAATATAACTCCGCCAGCCGATGCGATTGAAGGCCAAACCCGTATGCGAATTCGTCTTGCGTATAATGAAACTCTAACTCCCTGCGGCCCGACTCCCTCCGGCGGCGAAGTCGAAGATTATACTATTAATGTTCTGCCCGGTGCTATCCCCGGCGATTTCGTCCCGCCCGAAGGCGTTGATTTTATTGATTATTCCGTCTTCGCAAAACAATGGCTTCTCGAAAAATTATCGTTCGATACCGCGCCAACCGCCGGCGACGGCATTGTAAACTTTTTGGATTTTGCGAATTTCGCGCAAAACTGGCAGGGCGATTATAACCAGCTTTATGATTTCGCTTATCAATGGCTGATGCGTGGAATGTACAATGCCGACATTGCTCCGCCTCCGAATGGCGACGGCATAGTCGATTATAAAGATTTGCAAATCTTCGCAGATAATTGGCTATCAGAATCGTGATGCTCTATCCGAGCCGCGACAGTAATGGAGCGGGTATCGTTTAGCACCCGCACCCGTGGCGGGTGATTTTCAGGTTATTCGCTCAAAAGTCGCTGACCTTTATGGAAAAAACGGCAATGAATCTGCTGATCCAACCGTTATCCTCAAACTAATGTTCCTGCTGTTTTATGAAAATATTAAATCAGAACGTGCTTTGATGGC
>Ga0209417_1000996_pt1 | contig 56180 bp, 51 predicted proteins | sample RifGroF2_FD_184002 | JGI IMG/M metagenome (GOLD analysis project Ga0209417, IMG submission 184002) | Groundwater microbial communities from Rifle, Colorado, USA - Groundwater F2 (SPAdes) (version 2) | ecosystem: Environmental > Aquatic > Deep subsurface > Groundwater | place: Rifle, Colorado... | reverse complement strand
GGTTCCGTGATCGCAAATTTTTGCGGCTGTCGGATTAGTTTTGTTATACATATTTTTCTGCAGATCACTCCCATTATTTACATGATAATTTTTCTGATTTAGGACTTGACTTTTATTAGCAGGTTTCAAAGACCATCAACTAATAACGAATGACTCTTTGTTTATTTTAGAAAACATTTATTAGTACCAAATTAAGCAAAACATATACATATGATTTTTATATTTAGTATTATTTTCTTCTTTTGCTATATTATATTACTATTTTACACCCATGTTAATGGTTACTTCTTATTTTCAACATATTCTTACTGATTTTATGATTATTCCGGCAGCGATTGCACTGCCGGAATAATATACTTCAATGTTTAACTTACCTTCTCGTCTTTGGTTTCCTCAAGTTTATTCTGAAGGTTTACACCGAGCTTTTCGATTGTAATAAATTTAAGCAGTGTATCCATTATTGATGAATTGCTACTGTTTTTATCACCCTCGCCGCCCATGTTGACGACAGTTTTCGGAACTATATCAACATTTGCATTCTTGATTGCATCCGAAAGCTTCTCGACAATATCCTGGATAAGTCTGTATTCCGAACCGCCGTATGCTTTAACCTGAGCTTCAATAGCCTTAGCGCGTGCAAGACCGACTGCAGATTCCTTCGAGCCTTGTGCTTCGCCTTCCATTGATACCCTTGATGCATTTGCTTTAGCAAGAGCTATAATCTGACCGGCTTCCTGTTCAGCTTTGCGGGCAAGAGCCGCACCGCTGTTAGCCTCGATATCAATTTGGATTTTCGATTTGGTAAGAAAGGTTTGTTGTTCGGCAATGGCTTCAGCTTCACGCAGCGACTTCTCGCTTTCGGCAGCCTGCTGCTGCTTCTGGTAGGTAACCTTCTTTTCTTCTGCTATCTGACGGTCACGGAGCTGGGTCAGGATATTTTCAATCTGAATATCTCCTACCTCGGATCTCGGTGTACCGATCAGAACCTCTTCAAGCTCAAGATTGTATTTTGCAAACTTATTTTTCATCTCGCTGACAGCTCTTTCACGGATCTCACTGCGTTCCTGAATCAGCTGGATTAATGTTTTCGTTTGTGCTACATCTTTGAAGTATGCACTTACAAGCGGGTCAAGTGATTGATTGACCAGCATTCCGATATCGCCGAAACGTTGAATAACCCAAGGCGCCTGTTTGTAATCTATATGCATAACAACAGACAGCGGAAGAGCCGGTTCGAATGCGTCTTTTGTAATTATGTCAACCTCAGTCAGGTTCTCATCATATTTATGTGACCCGGTTTCGCCTTTATTCCACTTCAGGATTATATTCGTAGTCGGAACAAGAACAACCTTACCTGCATCGGTATTGAATGCATATTTACCGGGCATAAGCGGCTTTTCAAGAACACCTTTACAACCTTTTCCAACCAGTTCGCCGTGCTTGTAATCACTACCTGTTGTATCAACACCTTCGACTCCGTAAAACGATACAACAACACCAACGAATCCGATCGGGACGACTGTCTTCGGACGATATTCAACTGTTGCAAATAGACGATTTATATAATATGTACCGTCAGTCAATACCTGAAGCTGTTTACCGCGGCAACCGCCAAGAGTAAGAAATTTCTCAGGATCCTGAAAGCTTGAATGCCCGTCACCGACATCCGGAGCAATTATTTCTCCCTGAGGTATAGTGTTACCGTCATGTACCGTAACAATACCCATAAGATCACTCTGGTCGCCGCCCCTGCCCATAATAATAATCGGGATGAATGCAGCACGTTCTTTCAATGTATCCTGCATACGGCTGATAATTGCTATTTCTTCTCTGGTGCTTGAAATGCTTTTTATACTATCAGAAGTAATTACTATAAACTGAGCAAGGTTAATTGCATATGTACCTTCTCTTAATATTCCGCGTTGCGGGCCTCTTTGACCGCCATTTTGCAAAAATCCGCGGACATCCTGAAAGTTAACCGCATCAGGTACAACCATGCCGAGAGTCTGAGTGGGCTTCAACGGTTCACCGTCTCTTGAAAATACATAAGCAATCTGTCCCTGTGGAATCGTTATCAAAGGATATCTATGTATTTTATACATGAATACCGATCTGAAATGGATACCTCCACGAAGTAAATCAGGCGAATAACCTGCTTCGCCATTCAAGGCAATAATGGAGTTTTTTAATGATCCTTTAAAGCTCCACCACTTTTCGATTACACCGACTTCATTTGAGCTGATTACACGTAAACCAAGCACTTTAAAAATCAATATGTAAAGTGTTATCAATGCTATCGCGCTATAGAGTGCTATACTGACGTAATCCATAAATTGTTGCCTCCTAAATATTTTGTTTTTTCATACTTATCTCGATTAAAAACATAGATAAAATTCAAGAAAAAACCTTTGCTTAATGGGTTTTTTACAGAATTTTAGCTTTTAAACATAAAGCTTAATTAAGCCTTAGAGCGTACCTCCACTAAATTTACATTCAAGTTTGTGTCTACAAAGGCGTGGAGGTTAGCGTTATGTTTTATGAGAGACTAGTATCAATTATATGATATGATTAAAAAATTTTATATTGACATATTAACACATTTTGTCGATATTGGCAATAGAAATTTGAAATTTTTTCTATACAAAATTAATATTCATTTGTTAGTAAATATATCACACCCCGCCATTAAGGCGGGGTGTGATGTTCATTATTATTTATATTGCCATTACAAGCTGATTTACATATTCATAGACTATTTTATTCATAAGATTCATATTTGAATAAATATCCTTTGCAAGAGCAATCTGGCATCTTGCTCTTGCAAGATTATGGTCGGTATAGTTAATTTTAAAATATTTATCGCCGTTAAGGTAATCTGTTAAAAATCTTGTTGCAAGTTCTGTTGCCATGACAAAAACGCCATATGCCATATACTCAATTTCAAGTTCAGTCAGAGTATGTTTGATAGGCAATAAAAATCCTTCAGTGAAGGCTCTGAACTTGCTTATATCAATATGAACCTTATTTAAATCTCTCGAGTCCTCGCATGCATTATTGCATATATACCTTGCAGCATCACCAAAATCATGCATCACTAATCCCGGCATAACAGTATCAAGGTCAATTACACATAATGCTTTACGTGTATCTTCATCAAGCAGTACATTATTGCATTTGGTATCGTTATGAGTAACTCTGTATGGTAGCAGTCTGTTTTCAGCCATAATCGTCAGCTTGCATGCCTGTTCCTCAACAGATAGAAGATAATCAATTTCATTCTTAGCAATAATCAATCGCTCGATATTAGATTCTTCTATTGACTTTTTAAAAGCTTGGTATCTTTTTGTTGTTGTATGAAAATCTTTTATTGTTTCATAAAGCATTTCAGCCGGGAAATCACTGAGCTTTTCCTGGAACTGACCGAATGCAAATCCTATTTCACGTATAATATCAAGGTCATCCGTATCATCTATAATAATTGAATTTTGGATATACTTACTGATACGCCAGAAATCATTGTTATCATCGATATAATAATTCTTGTTATCTTTTGTGTGATAAAATGTCATATAGGAACGCTTTGAGCTATTACCGCTGTTTTTACACTTGCTTTTTATATAATCGGTTACACGCTCAATGTTTTCCATAACCTTATCGGGAGATTTAAAAACATGCAGGTTTATTCTCTGTAGAACATATTGTTTATCTCTTTCATCTTTACGGAATTCCATCCAATAACTATCATTGATAAGTCCGTTAGATATAGCTCTCCAATCAACACAATCACCATCAACTCTAAACTTACGGCAAACAGCAATTAATTTATCTCTCATAATAAAATACACTCTTTCTTTCGGAATTTGTGGGTTTCGGAGTGCGAAAATTCCATCTTTCTGATGGAGGTCACAAATTCTCAGGTCGAACAAACTGAGATTAGAAGCTATACTTCTTTTTGTTCAACCTATTATCTTTTTTATATAAAACTAATAAATAAATTACCTCTGCAATTTTAAAAAGCCTATACCCTTTAGCTTCTTTAAAATTAATAAAATCACAATTTATTTGTTAGTTTAATATAGTATTGTCAGCGGGATATATGACACCGATTTGTCGTCTGATTTCGTCAGCAATTTCAATGCTATTCAATGATAGCCTCAATGAATTGATTTTTGGTTTTCCACCGGTCGTCAAACAATTTATAAACTCTTCGATTTCATAACACATACTGTCATGTCTTTGACTGAATTCAAGAGTTTCGGTTCTTTTATCTCGGTATATAATATCAACTTTTTCAGGTATATTGAACCTGTCGATTATCATTGTTGCATCTTCACCCTGGATTTCACAGGGTAAAAATGAATTTGATATCTTCGAAAAATTCAGGGTTACTATTAAACCGTCATATTTCATTATAACAGCATTGGCACCATCAACGCCATCAGGGATTACCTGACCTATTGCTTTCACCTGTTCAGGCATTCCGAACATAAAAATAACCGGGTTCAGACAATAAATACCGAGATCAAGCATTGCACCGTTAGAATATTCCGCTTTGAAGGTATTGACGTTGTCACCGTTTTTATGTCTATCATATCTTGTTGAATACTTTGAAAAGTTTGCATACACACTGCGTATCTGTCCTAACTTGTGTAAATTCTCATACACGGTCAGAAGTCCCGGCATAAGCATTGATTTATATGCTTCCATCAGCAGTACATCATTTTCTTCTGCGCATTCAATCATCTTTTTGACTTCAAAAACATTTGAACCGAGAGGTTTTTCGCATAAAACAGATTTTCCTTTTTGCATAAACAGTATTGATTGTTCAGCATGAAACGAATTGGGACTTGCTATATATACAGCGTCTATCTCGTTGTCAGATGCCATTTTTTCGAGGTCGATATAATATTTTTCCGATTTATGTTTCTGAGCAAATGTTATTGCATTCTGTTCATTGCGGGAATATATTGCTTTCAGCTCAAACTCAGGAAAAGTCTTTGCTGTTTCTATGAACTCTTCGCAAATCCAGCTGGTCCCTATTGTAGCGAATCTAATCTTTTTTATCATTATATTTATCCCGGTTGAGAAACTATAACATAAAATACAGCTTTTATCATAAAGCACAGCCAAATATTATAGTCATCAGTTAATAAGTTAATAATATATAATTTATTTACATTTATTTTATACTATCATTGTCATTTTGTCAAGGAGAAAATTAATGCTTGCTTGATACATTTTATAGTTCTTTTGCACAATTTAACTATATAATTGTCAACAATATTCCCCTTTCAATAATATTTTCTTATAAAGATATCCCTTTTTCGACATCAAAAACAAATTCATAAACTACTGTTGTTCTGACATTCAAATAACAAATAGAGTGATTAACAAGAAAAGCTGCTTCGTCATCTGTTATGTTCGACAATGAAAAATCATAGAGCAAATACACACCGCAGGTTATTATACTATACCTCTGAAATTTTACTGGAATGTAGACAAAAAGAATCTTTATTTGAATTTCTTGCCTATATGAAACAAAAAATAAATTACATCAATTATTCGATGAAAAATTTATAATTTTCGGTTTTTTATCAAATGATCGAATCAATATTCATTTATTAGTTTAATATAGGTAGGCGTTTACATCCATTGACTGCGACAATATCAAATACAACTTCTGTGTCAGCTTTAGTGAAAATATCAACCGGAACATCAGATTTGAGTTTCACATCGAAATTCTTATTATTAATGCGTCAATTAAATATTCATCTCATGATGTCGAAAAGTCTTTCACTTATAGACTATTTGATATCATATAAATAAGTATTATTTAATTGCCGTTTTAATAAATACCAGTAAAAGAATTTTGTGCACATTTATAATTATCTTTTTTATGAACCACTATTTTTATAATATTCATTTCAGGTTTTATTCGTTATATTTTTGTTTCCCATCGGTGTCAGCCGGTATATCGACATCATAAAGAAGATCGCGAAGCGGAACAGAGGTCAGTTTATTTGTAATTGCATCGGTAACCAGCGAAATTAGCTTTGAAGATGAGGTTGCGTCAATATAACCAATATCAACGATCACACCGCTTTCTGCAGAGCTGTAAGCCTGAAGCCCAATGCTATACTGTCCGAAGGCAGCGAGTACATCAAAAAGATTTCCTGCTTCTTCAGAGCTGTTTTTGTATTTGACATACTTAGGATACCTATCGCATTTTTTATAAAATTCATCATTGAAGTTTGCCAAATACCTCATAATTTCATTTCGACTCATTTTGCTTGTATCATTTTCAAGCAGAAAACCGATCTCATGCGAGTATTTCATGACTTCTTTTATCGTTTCAACATTGGTCTTAAAAAAGCTTTCGGAGACAAAGAAGGTTATTTTTATATTCAATCCGTTTGCTACCTCAATGAATGTCCTAAAGTCTGTGAGTTGAACGTTGCTGTCGAGAGAGGCTGTAATCGAATATACCGATTCATCAGTTGCAACACAAATAATCGGATTGAATGCCGATTGCACCTGGCTTATATTATTATCTCTGAAAATAATCAAACATATTATAAATAATGCGGATATAACAGCAATAATCTGGATTTTATTTTTAGTGTGGATATTATGATAATAATGCCTCATTCGTTTCACCTCTGACAGAATAATAATTATAATACTATTTCTCGTAAGTAATAATAGATTAAATCCTTTGAAAAAGTTCGTCGGGCAAGGACTTTCCCTCGAATTTTATCACTGTTTCTAAATCAAATTAGTATAAATGATTAAAGGAGCAAGGGATACCCTTACTCCTTTATAATATTCATTATGAGGTGTTTTTATGCTTGTACTTTTAATACATTCCGCCCATGCCGCCCATACCTGCTGCAGCTGCTGCGGCGCCTGCGTTCTCATCCTTCTTTTCAGCAACAATCGCTTCTGTGGTGAGTACCATTGAAGCAACGGAAGCTGCATTTTGAAGAGCTGAGCGAGTAACCTTTGTCGGGTCAACTATACCGCTATCGATCATATCAACGAATTTCTCATTATAAGCATCAAAGCCATAACCGACCTTACCGCTATTCTTGATTTTTTCGATAATTACTGAGCCTTCAAAGCCTGCATTTTCAGCGATCTGACGCATCGGCTCTTCCAATGCACGGAGAACGATCTTAACGCCTGTAAGCTCGTCGCCTTCCAAGGTTTCAAGAAGCTTTGCAACAGCAGGAATTGCATTTACATATGCAACACCACCGCCTGCTACAATGCCTTCCTCTACTGCAGCCTTGGTTGCATTGAGAGCATCTTCGATACGGAGCTTCTTCTCTTTCATTTCAGTTTCGGTAGCTGCGCCAACTTTCAATACTGCAACACCACCAGATAACTTAGCAAGTCTTTCCTGAAGCTTTTCACGGTCGAATTCGCTTGTTGAAACTTCGACAGCAGATTTAATCTGACCGATTCTCGCTTTGATTTCTGATGTATCACCGGCACCACCGACAATGATTGTATTTTCTTTATTAATTTTAACCTGTCTTGCGCGTCCGAGCTGTTCGATAGCTGCGCTCTTGAGTTCAAGTCCAAGTTCTTCGGATATAACCTCGCCGCCTGTAAGAATAGCGATGTCCTTGAGCATATCCTTGCGTCTGTCGCCAAAACCGGGAGCTTTGACAGCTACGCATGTGAATGTGCCTCTGATCTTGTTGACAATGAGTGTTGAAAGCGCTTCAGCCTCAACATCCTCAGCAATGATAACCAGCTTTTTGCCTGTCTGAACAATCTGCTCAAGAAGGGGAAGTATTTCCTGTATATTAGAGATTTTCTTGTCTGTAATAAGGATAAGTGCATCATCAATAACAGCTTCCATTTTTTCTGTATCTGTTACCATGTAGGGTGAAATGTAGCCGCGGTCAAACTGCATACCTTCTACAACTTCACAGAAGGTTTCAGCCGATTTCGACTCTTCAACAGTAATGACACCATCTGCGGTAACCTTTTCCATAGCATCAGCTATGAGTTTACCGATAACCTCGTCACTTGCGGAAACTGTACCGACTCTTGCGATGTCTTCAGTGCCGTTGATTTTATGTGAATTATCTATGAGTGCTTTTACAGCTATGTCAACTGCTTTAGCGATACCCTTCTTGATAATCATCGGGTTTGCGCCTGCAGCAACATTTTTCATACCCTCGCGGATGAATGCCTGAGCAAGAAGAGTTGCGGTTGTTGTACCGTCACCGGCTGCATCATTTGTCTTTGTAGCGACTTCTTTAACGAGCTGTGCACCCATGTTTTCGAATACGTTTTCAAGTTCGATTTCTTTTGCTATTGTAACACCGTCGTTTGTAATCAGGGGAGAACCGAATTTTTTGTCAAGGACAACATTTCTTCCCTTGGGTCCGAGTGTTATTTTTACTGTATTAGCAAGAATGTCAACACCGCGAAGCATAGCTTCACGAGCTTCGATTCCGTGCAAAATTTCTTTTGCCATATTATTTCTTCCTCCTATTATTTGAATTCAATTAATTATTCTGCAGCAATGAGTACTACTCAACAACTGCAAGAATATCGCTCTGTCTTACAACAATAAACTCTTCGCCGTTGCATTTAACTTCGGTTCCGGAATATTTACTTGTTATAACCCTGTCGCCGACTTTAACGTACATTGTAACTTCCTTACCTTCAACATTTCCGCCGGGGCCGACAGCTATAACCTCAGCTATCTGCGGCTTCTCTTTTGCTGAACCGGCGAGAATGATGCCGCTTTTTGTTGTTTCTTCTGCTTCAACCATTTTAATAATTACTCGGTCTGCTAATGGTTTTAGTTTCATGATGATTCCTCCTATATTTTTAATTTTTATTAGCACTCTTGTGGTCTGATTGCCAAATGTCTTGTATATTGTAATGCGTTCTAAGCCAAAATGCAATAGGATTTTTATTATTTAACATATTTTTAACAATTAAAGGTCGTTTTTTAACATCCTGTGCGCAATATTGCCAAAAATGATTGGTCATCGTAAATGACGACCAATCATTTGCATTATTTTATTCGCTTTTTAACAATTTACCGCATCCGATACAGAATTCTTCGTCCTGAATATTCTCGGCTCCGCATTCTGTACATATAATTAATTCCACCGCTTCGGAATCGGGTTCGGGTGTCTTTGCGGCTTCATTCTGGCTTTCCTCATCCGTTTCAGACTTTTTCGGATTCCTCGTCAACTCAATCGTAAGCTCGAGATTATCAATCGCTACTCTGCTTGTATCTATTTTTGCACAAACAGCTTTGATTCTTTCATTCTCGCCTGATTGACGATTAACATAATATAGCTTTCCGAGTTCGGTATAAAGTCGATCAAGAGTTCTTTTTTGATTTGACAAATCGATATTCAGTTTTGTAACTTCAGCAATTGTTTTTGCTTTATCATAACCTTTATCAAACAATTCCTTTGCGTATTTACCGCTTTCCTTAGTTATTTCCGACATGGTTTTTAAAAAATCATCAGTTGCAGCCATACATATCACCTTTCCGAACCGGGAAGTTCCATTCTCGCGTATTTATTCAGTCGGTTCAATTATTCCGTATTCGTCGTTCTTGCGTTTGTAAACTAAGTTTATTACTCCGCTGTCGGTATTGCGAAACATATAGAAGGTATGTGATAAAAGGTTCATCTGCATTACAGCTTCTTCGACCGACATAGGTAATATTTCGAATTTCTTATGTTTGGTTATCTTTATTTCTTCTTCCGGTTCATCGGTAACCGGAATCGGAATTTCTTTTACTATATGGATTTTCTTTTCAAGACGGGTTCTGTTTTTTATAATCTGGCGTTCAAGTACATCAACCGCTTTATCCAAAGCGCAGATTACATCCTTATCCGTTTCTTCTGCACGAAAGATTGTTCCGTTGCGGAAAAAAGTGATTTCGACGGTTTCTCTGCCTCTTTTTTCAAAAAGGGTTATGGTTGTTTCGGTTTCCTCGGGAAAGAATTTGTCGAACTTTTTTAACTTCTTATTAATCCTTGCCCTAATGTCATCTGTTACATTGAATTTTCTTGCAACAATAATCGGCTTCATTTGTTTTCCTTCCTTTCCGGCTTGCGCCATCGCACTTTGCAGATACATCCACAGAATTATATCTGTGATATTATTATAGCATAGTCTGAGGAAAAACGATATAGTTTTTTTAAAAATAAGCGAAATTTAACAAATATTCTAGTGTAATTTTAAATAATTATACTTGCATGACGGGTTGCATGGCAGGATATATTGACTGCAACAGGCAATCCCGCAATATGTGTTGCATAGCCCTCGACAGCAACCCACAATGCGGTGTTGTTGCCCCCCAAGCCCTGTACACCTACTCCGCTTTTATTGATTTTATCAAGCATTTCAATTTCAAGTTTTTTGTAGCTTTCATCATGATTATGATCTCCAACTTCACGAAGTAAAGCCTTTTTTGCCAGATAAGCCGAATACTCAAAGCTGCCGCCAATGCCTACACCTACTATAATAGGCGGGCAGGGGTTGCCACCGGCTTCCTTGACCGTTTCTGTAACAAACTTAACTATTGCACCGGTGTCAACTGACGGATTGAACATTTTCAGCTTACTCATGTTTTCGCTGCCAAAACCTTTTGGTGAAACTGATATCTTAACCTTATTACCTTCAATGATTTCGGTATGTATAACCGCAGGGGTGTTGTCACCGCTGTTTTTGCGTTCGAGTGGGTGACTGACTACCGACTTACGGAAGCTACCGTTAATATAGGCTCTCCTGACACCATTATTGACTGCTACATTCAGATTATCGCCATTTATATGGACATCCTGCCCCAGCTCGATGAAAACGATTGCCATACCGGTATCCTGGCAAATGGGCAGCTTTGATTTCTTTGCATATATTGCATTCTCGTCAAGCTTGCAGAGAATGCTCTTGCCGATTTCTGTATCTTCGTTTTCTGCTGCTTTCATAATTGCATTATGGACATCACAGGGCAGATTTATATTGGCTTCAAGGAATAACTTATAAATTGCTTCTTCTATTTCGTTTGAATTAATTTCTCTAATATTTCCCATATTTATAATCATACCTTTCTTGTTGAAGCGGAATGTTTCGGGCAGTTCGACATATGCCGAATTTTATCACTGTTTCTATATTTAAAACAAAGTGGTATTGCATGTATTCACATAAAATTGAATACACTATTGCAACACCACAAATCTTCGTTATTTATTATTTTTTTTAATGAAACCGCTGCCTCGCTTACTTTCGACGCCTTTTTTTAAATCAGAAATTTTTTCATCACTTTCTGTCTTGAAACGATTCATCATATCTTCGAAGCTCTGACCTTGTTTTCCGGCAGGGGCATATTCATCAGGCTGTCTTGTAGCTTTCTTTATTTCAAGCAGCTTTTTTATTGATAATCCTATGCGGTTATTTTCATCAATAGTAATTATTATTGCTTCCACAGTTTGTCCTTCATTAAGATATGTATGTATATCACGGACATAATCTGTTGAAACCTCAGAAATATGTATCATTCCCGATTTCCCACCGTCAAGTGCAACAAAGGCTCCAAAGTTGGTTATCTTTGATATTACCCCTTTAACAGTCTTTCCGACTTCTATTTGCATAAACTGCCTTTCTCGGCGTTTTTTGTTGACAGGTTTCATATTGAATCCTTCGCCGGGTGATTCAATTTTATTATTATATAAAACTAACAAATGAATTGTGATTTTATTAATTTAAAAAAGCCAAAAAGTATAGGTGTTTTTCAAATTGCTATAGTAATTCATTTATTAGTTTTATATATGTGAAACACATTACTTCTATTTGTCTGTTTCATATCTAATCGGTAAGATCGTTATAAAAAATTATTTCGTCCTCATCACAATAACCGAGCTTCTCTCTTGCAACACGTTTTATATACTCATCAGTAAGCGGTGTTTCAAGCCGAAGATTGATTTCATCAATATCATCACTTATTTTATTGATTTCAGATTCGACAAGATTTTTCTGTTCCTTCAGCTCTGAAAGTTTGACCTGCATCTGAACTATTGACACAACAAAAAACACGATCACAAATATTACTGCGATCCGAACAAATATGTTTGTTCTTTTTCTGTTGCCCATACTAATCGTATCCTTTCACAAACACTACTTCTCAAATGATAATTAGTATTAAATCCTTACAAGTCTGAAGCCGAATTCGGCGCTTTTTATATCCCTTCTGAGTTTGTTATGTATTTTAATAATAACGATAGCTTTTTTCGAAACCATAAAAACACTTCTAAACAATATAATAAAAGGAGTCGTTATAATTCTGTATAAGCAATTTAAAAGTTTTCTTATAAAATTAATTATTATATTAGATAAACGGTATATTATCTTCCCAACAGTAAAGTAATAAACCGAAAATCCGATAATTGCTCCTAATATGGAAAAGCCTCTGACAATTCCGTAGCCTGTATTGAATATAAAAATACTCATTACAGGTGCAGCAGTCAGACAAAAGAGTATGTCCTCAAAAAAAATTATCGTTTTTGTTTTCGGAAGAATTATTCTGATTATTCTGAATATATCGTAGATAACGCCAATTCCCGCTCCGACTATGTTCGAATACAGAAAAAAGATCATCAGGCTGTTGAAATCTGTTTGCATAATTTATTTAAATAGCTTCTGTAAACGCCCGGGTTTTGATGCATTCTTCGAATTCCGACCGCTTTCCGAATATACTACTGCTTCAACAGTTCCGCAAATAACAACCTCGCCGCCCTCGGGATTATCAAGCGACAGCTTTGTTATACTTAACCCATCGCCGCTAATCATCAGATCATTTTCTTCACCGATATGCAGGTTTATTATATGATCATCAAAGCTATATACATCTCTGACGTCTGTTATAACAAGCCTTGATCTGTTTTCCATTGTGAGTTTATGTTGATTAGCCATATAACCTCCACGCCTTTATAGGCACATAAAATAGTGAAAATTTGGTGGAGGTACGCACAAAGGTATAGTTTTCCCCTTTGGTTTTCAAGCTACTGCACCTCCGCATATATAATTAGTCCCTATAGAACATATGCAGATACAGTGCGGTTTATTACAGTAGATTCGCAAACATGATTATTGATTGTTCCCAATAATATTATTATTGATTATCTTCAATTAATTCGTACATTGAAGTTGCATCTGATTTATTGGAGTGTTCATTAATCGACAGCACCTTGAACTGTACTTTTTTATTGCCGAATGAAACACAAATTTCATCGCCGATTTTCACATCATAGGAGGCTTTGACAGGTCTGTTGTTTGCGGTAACATAACTTTTATCGCAAGCCTCATTTGCAACTGTGCGGCGTTTTATTATTCTTGATACTTTAAGATATTTATCAAGCCGCATTTTCAAGCCTCCTAATCTGTGATAAAAACTTATTTTAATGCGTCCTTAAGATTTTTGCTGGGTGTGAATACAGCTGCTTTCGATGCAGGTATTGTGATTTCTTCAAGAGTTTTGGGATTTCTGCCCGGTCTCTCGGCTCTCTCTTTTACTTTGAAAGTTCCAAAACCTGCAAGCATAACTTTGCCACCGGATACGAGTTCTTTTTCAACTGCGCCAAATAATGCATTGTATGCAGCCTCTGCATCTTTTTTCTTTAAACCAGCTTCAGATGCTATAACATCTACTAAATCTGTCTTGTTCATTTTATATCTCCCTTCGTTTTTTTGCGTTTACAGTATATCACTATAATGCTTCAAAATCAATAGTAAAAACAACATTTTTTTCACTTTTTCTTATCAATTGCAGGTATTTTTCTTAACTTTGTCCCAGATTTTATCCGCTTCCTCAAACGATATGTCTTTCATGGATTTGCCTTCACCATTTATACAATCTTCCATAGCGGAAAACCGTGCCACAAATTTATCTGACGCTTGTGTTAATGCACCTTCAGGTTCAACACCGTAAATTCTTGCAAGGTTAACAGAAGCGAATAATAAATCCCCGATTTCTTCCGCCGCAGTGTCTTGTTTAGCATTCAAAACCTCATTCAACTCCTCGCTGACTTTAGCCGCTGCGGATTTCGCATCCGGGAAATCAAAACCGACCTTCTTCGCTTTTTCACCGATCTTTGTTGCTCTCATTAATGCAGGCAAAGCACGTGAGATGCCCTGCATCGATTCTGTCGTTGTCTTTCTGTTCTTCTGTTTCTGCTTAATTGTATCCCAGTTAATAAGTACTTCATTTGCTGTATCAGCCTTGACATCTCCGAATACATGGGGATGTCTGACTATCAGCTTTTTGCATATACCATCTATTACATTATTTATGTCAAACGCTTTTTCATCTTCAGCCATTCTCGAATGAAACACAACCTGAAGTATTACATCACCAAGCTCCTCGCAAAGCAGCTCATTGTCATCGGTATCGATTGCCTCTATTGCTTCATAGGTTTCTTCTATCAGGTTGTGACGAATACTCTTATGTGTCTGTTCTCTATCCCAGGGGCAGCCACCGGGTGCCCGCAATATCTCCATTATCGATGTCAGATCATAAAAACTATAATTATTTTTTGAAAGCAATTCATTGATTTTATCTTTCATTTTTTACTTTTACCTCATTTATAAGATTGTATCTTCTGAGCAAAGCATATATTTTTTCACCCTTTGGCAGCATTTTGATTTCTACCGGTGGGATTGCTTTAATTAACAGCAATGCTGCGGTATATACAACAATCGCAACAATAATCGATCCCAAAACAGCAATCGCATTTGAGGGATATATGAAATATAACAGCTTGTACATACTCCATGCCGCTGCTCCGCAAATCAATGATGCATATAGAGGTCTCATCAATATTTTCAATATGCCAAGAGGTCTGCCGAAATATTTATTCAGATAACCGACATTTGAAATCAAAGCTGTATAATAGCATAATACTGTGCCGATCGCAGCACCGTAAATTCCAACCCCCGGAATATATAAAAGTCCTATTGAAACCACGAACTTAACTGCAATAGCCTTTGCTCCCGACCACACTGTTTTTCCCTGTAACCCGCAGGATTGCATAACTGAGGTTGTTGTAGTATAGAGGCAGGTTGCAATCATTGCTATCGATAATATTACTAAGCAAGGGGCAGCAACATCAATTGCTGCAACCGATAACGTTTCATTTATTGCTGCCGTTTCACTGCTGTTTATGAATAACAGCATTATTATCGGTCTTGCCAGTATAGACATACCTATGCCGCTTGGAATCGCCAAAATCGCAGTTATCCTGACTGCTGCTCTGATTGACCAGCGGACTTTTTTTATCTGCTTCTGAACAATGGCATATGTAATAGCAGGAAGAATACTTATTCCGATTGCGACTATTATCGACGAAGGCATAGAGGAAAGGGTTTCGGCTATGTTGACATACCAGGAGTAAAATGATTCGGCCGAATCTTCAATCATTGAATTAGAAAGAATGCGATTTATCGAAAATACATCAATGATTCCAACAGAATTTATTATAACTGCCGTCAGAGTTATCGGTAACCCTATCATGAATATTCTCTTTAATATATTTTGATAAGAATCAGAGGTTCTATCGGTGTTTTTAATTGGTATTTTCTTGTTTTTATAATATTCAAGCAGCATGTAAGCCGCACTGAAAACAACACCGACAGTAATTCCGCTTATAACATATGCCGCTACAATTCCATATGAATATTCCTGTCTAAATGCCCAATAACCGGCTCCGAAGCCAACAAGCAGTTTAAATAGCACCTCAATAATCTGAGATATTGCTGTCGGTGTCATATTCTGCAATCCCTGATAATATCCTCTAAACCCCGATACTACACATATTAACAAAATAGAAGGCGCAATAACTCTGATAGCGTAAACAGCTTCTTCCATTTTAAGCAATTCGGAAATCTGCTTTGCAAATACAAACATTATCAGAGAACCAATTAATCCGAGTACAATGAATAAGCTCATTGAGATCTTAAAACTACGCTTGACTTCTCTTGCTCTCCCTAAAGCAGTGGATGAGGCTATCATTCTCGATACAGCTATTGGAAGTCCGGTTGTGGTAATGATAAAAAAGAACGCATAAACTTTAAAGGCAGCGGCATATAGTCCCATAACATCGCTACCAATTATATTTAGCATTATTATCTGAAATAATGCTCCTAATATTTTAACAATGAAGTTGGATGCAATAAGAACCGTAGCTCCGATTGCAAAGCTTTGACGACCGCTGACTTTTCTCATGTGAAATTGATACCGTTTCTGAATTTTATATTCACTGCTTTTTTACGAACTCATTCATTAACGACCCTTCGGGTATATTTGAGGGGTCTATTGCTCTGTATCTTAAAAGCTTCTCGATAATTACCGAAGCTTTATCATAATATTCGCTGTCTCTTTTAATTTCGGATAATATTTTTATCGCTTCATCTTTTAAAACAGACAATTCATACTCAAAGAAGGTATTTATCTTCTCATTTGCACAATCAGAATATGGATAAATATATTTTTTCTCGCCGTTTCTTACGCTCGGCCACATTGAAAAGGTTTTTTCAGCCTTTGCACTGCGGTGGTAGTAATCACGAACCAGCCGTCTGAGCTGTCTTGCACCTGAAGGTGTAAACGGGAAATCCTCATATGGCTGCGGATCGAGAAAAATCTTATACATAGCATTTTCATCAACATAGCTTCGGTATATTTCCGAATTCAATGCATGCAACCCTTCGATGATACAAATATCATCCTCTTCAAGCTTGATTTTATAATAATTGTCGGTTCTGCCTCTGAGGTTGAAATCGAAGGTAGGAATATATGCTGACTTCCCGATGCTGATGTCATGCAGGCATTCATGCAGATAATTAATGTCAAGGCTTTGAACAGACTCAAGATCGGGTTTTCCATCTTCGTCAAGAGGTGCAAATTCAGGACTTTTATAAAAATCATCAAGCGATAACATATATGTTGTAGCATTATAACGGCTCAGTTTCTTCTTAAGCTTATTGGTTGTCGTTGTTTTTCCCGCGCATGACGGACCTGCAATCAGGACAAGCTTGACTGCCTTATCAACATATAGTTTATCAGCTATTTCATCAAGTTCTTTTTCGTATCTCTCTTCACATTTGATAATGTATTCTTTATCTGTCATAAAAAGGTCCTTTCAGTATAAAATGCTATGAAAGCTCAGTTGCCTTTACAAATAAGTTTTAAAATTTCGTCTTCAAAAATACTGTTTTGTAAAGGGTTCAGATATTCATATGGATATTTCGGGAATGCAAAACGTTCGATTTTTGTTCCTTGAACGATTTTTGTCATTGCAGAAGCTCCACAGCCGAATACGGTATTGCTATCCTCCATCATCAATATGTTATACAAGCTCTCTTTGCCGTCTTTAGCATATCCGCAGTTTTCGGCATTGCCGGCAGTGTTCTTCTGTCTGTACAGATAATAGGGACTATATCCGAAGCCGGGAAGCCTTTCTGCCGCATAATCGACTGATCGGTTTGCGAGGTTTCCTTTAGGATCGGAGGTATAATTATCAGCTCTCAATATTGCTGCATTCTTAAATGACAATGTATGGACTGTTATATTATCGGGATTCAGCTTTATTATCTGCTCAAGCGTATTGATAAACCCGTCTACCGTATCTCCGGGTAGTGCAGCAATAAGGTCGGTGTTTACTGTAAAATCAAGGTTTCTGGCAATCTCAAAGGCATCAAAAAATTGTTTTACTGTATGGCTTCTGCCCATATTCTTCAGTATGTTTTCATTAAGTGTCTGCGGATTAATACTGACACGAGTAACACCGTTTGATTTGGCAGCAATCAATTTTTCGCTTGTTATTGTATCGGGTCTGCCAGCTTCGAGTGTAAATTCGCGGACATGACTCATGTCAAAGTTTTCAGCGACACAACCCGTTATCAATGCAATCTGTTCATGTGTAAGTATTGTTGGCGTACCGCCGCCGATATATACACTTATCAGCTTCAAACCGCATTTCTCTATCAGCTTTGCGGTTTCTTTTATATCGGTAATTAATTTTTCAATATAATCGGGTATCAAAGCAAAAAGCTTTGGTCCGCTGTATGATACAAATGAACAATATTGGCATCTTGTGGGGCAAAACGGAATAGCAATATATAATGAACAATCGTTTTCATTTATGCTTTGTAAAATATTATGCTGTTTCTTTATAATAGTGATACACATATCGGATTTGTTTCTTTGAACAAAAAAATCCTTGCTAAAAATATCGGTGACTTGTTCTTCATTGAACCCGTTTTCAAGATATTGAAGCGCTCTTTTTGTTGGTCTGATTCCGGTCAACAGTCCCCAAGGAGGCAGAAAACCGAAATGTTTTTCGCAGGCTTCAAGATATGCTTTCCCACAAGCTGTTGCAACGACAGATGGTTCGCTTTTCTCGCCCAACATATCTTCCGAAGATACAGCAGCTCTTGCGATTGTTTTCTTTCCGCTTGTCTCAACAGTTACTTCCGATACAAAGCTATTATTTTGTTTGTCAAGGCTGAAGTAAACGGAATTTTCACTCGCCACCGGATTTCTCGGAAATTTCTCACCATGAAAATATATAAGGCAGAGCATCTGAAAGAAATATTCATTGAGCAATCCGGTAGTGTTGTCTATATATAGATTCATTTTAAACTTTCTTTCCCAACGAGAAGTTTGAAAAAATTATTTTCCAAGCTTTGATTTCGTATCAATCAGGATTGTAACAGGTCCGTCGTTTTCAGCAACAACCCGCATATCCGAACCGAAAACCCCTTCTTTTGTAGGTATCACTGAATTAATTTTTTCATATAACTGTTCGAACATAGGCTTTGCCTGCTCAGGTCTTGCAGCTTTGATGAAATCCGGGCGACGACCGTGCGATGTATCCCCGCATACAGTGAAATTAGGCACAAGCATAACTTCGCCCTTGATATCTCTGACTGATAAATCCATCTTACAATTTTCGTTTTCAAATATTCTAAGTTCAGAAACCTTTTCGACTGCTTTATTGATATCCACATCGCTGTCATCGGTAAAAATCCCTGCAAAAACTACAAGACCTTTCCCTACTTCTGCGACAAATTTGCCATCCGCCCAAAGCTTCGAACTGTTTACCCGTTGCACTATTAATATCATTTTATCCACTCATCATAAGGGTTTATATCTGATATCCTCTGACTACTTCCTTAACATTTTTAATCTTCTTTACTATATTGATTATTGACTTTAAATGCTCAATTCCCGAACACTTGATTCCTATAACCAGCTTCATATTGCCATCGATTTCTTTTGTTACCATGGATATGATTGATACCTTAAGTTCGCTGAGAGCTATAGTAACATCGGCAATTGCAGTCGATGATGACGAAATAAAAATATCAAGTGTTGCCGTGAAATCGTTATTGTTATTATTTTTTTCTATAACCTTGCTTGACCAACTTGCAACAACCCATCTGTCTTTATCATCAATTTTCTTTAAACCTTCGGTTGCTTTTGGACAATCATATTTGTGGATCGAGACACCATAACCTTTTGTTATATATCCGATAATACTGTCGCCCGGCAGCGGATTGCAGCACTTTGCGAATTTAACCTGACATCCCGATACACTGTCAATAATAACACTCTGAGACATATCCCTCGAGCGTTTTTCTTTTTTGGGTTTTTCAATTACAGGCTCGTCCGGTTGTTCGGGACGTATAATTCTGTCAAACTCATCCTTGAGCTTCGAGGACAGCTTGCTTGCTGACATGCCGCCGTAGCCGATATTGTTGTACAGATCATCAGCTTCAGGCAATCCGATCCGTTGAGCTATATTACCCACAATCTCATTTCGCTGTGAATCTGTAAAGTGTCTTCCGAAACGCTTCAGCTCACGTTCAACTTCATACTTGCCGAGTTGAATATTTTCGGTACGCATTTCCTTCTTGAAAAACTGCCTAATCTTATTCTTTGCTTCGTTTGAGCAAACAATCTTCAGCCAGTCTCTGCTCGGACCTTTTGATGCTGCCGAGGTAAGAACCTCAACAATCTGTCCGGTTTGCAGCATATAATCGATCGGAACAATGTTGCCGTTTACCTTTGCACCCACCATCTTATTACCGACTGCAGAATGTATCGCATATGCAAAATCTATTGTTGTCGCACGGTTTGGCAGGTTAACGACGTCGCCCTTTGGTGTGAATACGAAAATTTCGTCTTCAAATAAATCTATCTTGAGTGGTCTGAGAAATTCATCGGGATCATCGGGATCTTTTTCTGTTTCAAGCAGTGTTCTGATCCACTGCAGCTTCTTGTCGATACTCTCTTTTGTCTGCTCTCCCGATTTATACTTCCAGTGTGCAGCAAGACCGTATTCCGCAACCCTGTGCATTTCCCATGTTCTTATCTGCACCTCAAAAGGTATTCCTTCTCTTCCTATAACGGTTGTATGAAGTGAGCGATACATATTAGGCTTTGGTGTGGATATGTAGTCCTTGAATCGGCCCGGGATAGAGTTAAACTGTTCATGTATAATACCCAACGCGCTGTAACAGTCAAGCTCGGAATTGACAATAACCCTGATCGCATATAAATCATAAATCTCTTCGAAAGCTTTATTTTGGTTATACATCTTTTTATATATGCTGTATGTTGATTTGATACGACCTTCGAGCGTGAATTTTATGCCATATTCCTCAAGTCTTTTTTCGACCTTCTTTTTTGCACTCTCAAGAAAGTCGATATGCTGGCCGTAACTTCTCTGTATATAGTTTTCTACCTCGTTGTATCCGATAGGATCGAGGTATTTCAATGCAAGGTTTTCAAGCTCCTGCTTCATCTTCTGCATACCGAGCCTATGTGCAAGCGGTGCATAGACATGCATGGTTTCGAGAGCTATTGATCTTTGTTTTGCTTCACTCCGGAACTCAAGGGTACGCATATTGTGAAGTCTGTCAGCAAGCTTGATGAATATAACTCGCAGATCCTTGGACATTGCAAGGAACATCTTACGTAGGTTCTCGATATGTTCTTCTTCCTTGTTTTCAAATGGAATCTGAACCAACTTTGTCATACCATCGACTATATTTGCGACATCTTCTCCGAATTCCTTGCGGATATTCAGACAGCTTGCCTTATCCGGGCAGTCCTCGACCGTATCATGCAAGAAAGCAGCACAAATTGAGTCGGTATCAAGCTGAAGGTCGATAACAATTTCCGCAACAGCAAAAGGGTGAGTTATATACGGATCACCCGATTTACGAAGCTGACCTTCGTGCATCCTGGTCGCATACTCATACGCTCTCTTGATTTTTTCAATATCATAATTACCACCTGCGGGTAATTTTTCTATCAAACTGTTAATGTCGTTCACATGAACCTCCGGTTGATCTTTTCTTTATCTCACCTAATATTTTTGAATTATCAAGATTTATTTTACCCGAAAAGGGGAGAATTTTTATTTTGACAAATAATTGCTCGTTATCGTATTGGCATTCCACAAGCTGCTGCTCTTCGAGAACATCCAACATAACGCGTAGCTTAAATGAGCCGATTGTTGATTTTTGAAAAACAATGTGACGTGATTGCATAAGTATATTCATATGTAATTTATCGTCAGCTGCTGACCTTTTAAGATATCTGTATATTTCACGGAATTCCTCAAGTGTCGGAATACATTCTATTTGTTCTTCAAACCGTCTATGATATAATATTTCCTGCTGCTTTTGTTTTTGTCCGTTTTCTTCACAAAGTCTTACATCCTTAACAAGCATTTGAGCGCTTATAACACCATTGTATTCATTCTGGTCCATGCCAAATACAATGTCGCAGATATCACCAGCGCAATACGGAAACTTTTCATAGGTTGCTCCGAAACACATAGCTGTCAGACTTCTGAGGTTATCATTCTTATCACAATCTGCAGGGATTATTCGCAACTTGACGTGCATATTATTGCCGACCGGTGCTACACTCTGGATAAACATATTCCGCATCATAAAAAGCGGAAGTGGATTCTGAAGCCCGAATGGTTCCAGCTTTGATATTTCAGATATACTTGTAAGCGAAACATCGTTAAAGCTGCATTCACAATCTATTTCAAACCGTGAAACTGCGTTTTCAATTATTTTATCTTTGGCATATTCATTAATGCGTTCGGAAAATTCATCAAAATCCTGTCGTCTGATCGATATACCGGCGGCAAGCTCATGACCACCGTATTCAAGAAGCAAGTCTTCGCAGGAGGTTAATGCATCCATTATGTTAAATCCTTTAATACTTCTTGCAGAACCTTTGGCTATATCACCTTCATATGAAAATAAAATTGAAGGTACTTCATATTTATCAGAAATTTTTGAAGCAACAACCCCTATTACACCCTGATGCCAGTTGTCACTGCTAAAAACATAAATTTTGTTTCCCTTTTCTTTTTGTATTTCGAGTTGTCTCAATGCTTCTTTGTATATTTCAAGCTCAGTTTCCTGTCTTTGTTTGTTAATTTCACAAAGCTTCTCAGCTATTTCATCTGCTCTTTGGATTGTATCCGCAAGAAGCAGCTCAACTGCATACAATGCTTTTGCGATTCTGCCTGCCGCATTTATTCTCGGGGCCAACACGAAACCGACTATACTTGAATTGATTGTCCGGGAAGGTTTACCCTGACGGATTACACCCGAGCATCTCATCAATGCTGCCAGACCTAAATTATCGGTGTTTGCAAGTTTCTTTATGCCAACCTTTACAATTTGCCGGTTCTCGTTGATTAAAGGCATAACATCCGAAATCGTGCCAAGAGCAATCAGGTCGCCATATTCGTCACAGACCCGATCGCTATTACCCTCAAGTGCTGATATAAGTTTAAAAACAACACCTACTCCCGCTAAACACTTGAATGGGTAGCTGCAATCTTTTCTCTGAGGGTTGACAACTGCAACCGCATCCGGTAAAAATTCGCGGCAACTGTGATGATCGGTTATGAGTATATCAACACCAAGTTTTTTTGCGTATTCAACTTCATCAATAGCGGTGACACCTGTATCAACTGTTATAATCAGGCTGTATTCCTTCGACAGTCTCTCAATCGCATCCGGATTTAGCCCATAACCGTCGGTAATTCTTTCGGGAATAAAATAACCACAGCGGATGCCACAGCTTCTCAAATACTTATATAATACTGTTGTCGATGTAACACCGTCAACATCGTAATCTCCGTAAACACATACTCTTTCGCCATGCTCTTTTGCAAGCTTTATCCTGTCTACTGCTTTTTGCATATCAGCAAGCAGGAAAGGGTCATAAAACTCCGGATTGTTGCCGTAAAGAAATGCCCTTGCTTGTTCAGGTTCTGTTATTCCTCTGATGCAAAGAAGCTTTGCTGTAATCGGTAATATTCCAAGCTCTTTTTCGAGTTTTTCGGCTTTTCCTTTATTATATTCTTTTAGTATCCATTGCCTTTTAGTCATAAGTAAGTTTTAACCTCTCGCATTTTGGAACATTATTTTTTTATTAATGCGGCAATTAAATATCCAATGCAATGGTATCATTGCATTGTAACACAATATAAAGTATAATGCCGCTGTAAACGGCATATATTGAGTTTCATATAGAAATTTATTTTTCTTCAGAAGACAAAACTTCAGTTATCTCAAGCTTGCTGAACTTATACATAATTCTGCCTACAACAACATACAAAGCAACAAAACCGGCAATCAATGATACAAAAGACAAGGCAGACGCGTAATCAGTCCCGAGCGGTAATACAAGAAAATAAGTAAGAATCGCCAGTATTATCGGAAGCATGAAAATCGTAAAGGTTGCAGCATTGACATTAGGGTAAAATACATTCACAATATCTCCGCTTTTTGCACCTATTTTATTTATTGCGACCGCTCTGTGCTCCTTACCCTTTGAACAGCCTATACAACCGGTTGTGCAGGATACACACGCCGATTTTCTGCGAACCACAACAAGAGCATCTTCGCTTTCCGTATTTAAAACAAATGCCTTAACGGTCATTATAAACCATCCTTTCAAAATAGAAACTCATCGAACAATGATATCAATGTAATATGTTCCAAATGAATATATTCCCGAATTTTCGAAATCTGTATCAATTGTCACAGGTAGTTGATAAACTCCCGGGTTCTTGCCTTCAAGACTGCTTAAATCAACGGTTGCCGTTAAATCAAGCATATAATCGAAATTAATCAAAGCCGCAGATTCTCCCTTTAGTTTAACTAAGACAGTCTGACTGTTGGGGCTGATTGTATAATCCAATCCTACGGGAACTTCTATATATGTTATGTTATTAACCGAAACAATTCTTGACACAACGGCAGGTAATGAAATTGTAACTTTAGCAGAAGATTTTCCGCTTTTATTTTCGATTCCGGCAGGCAATGAAATGGGTATTGATGCCTGATATTCTCCGTCGATCAATGCTTCGTGTACATCAAGAGTAATTTTATTGATATCACTCATCTTTTCAACCACTCCGCGTATTAAAACAGCTGCCGGCTCAATAACTATGGTTGCTTTATCAACCGGATAAACACCATCGACAAATGCAATTGTAAGCGGTATGGTCTTTTCAATATACACAGGTATATAGACATCAACCTCTGTTGTTCTAAGGTTTATGTATGGGTTTGTTATTATTTCTCCGTCACTATTCTTCAATACCAACTTCTGACGTGCGTTAATTGAGCCTTCTATTTTATCAAGCTCAAGGTCTGCATATGCGCCTTCTATTGTATTTATAATATTCTCCGGTCCTTCAACTGTTACACTTGCCGGATTGGGTTCATATGCACCGAGAATAAGCCCTGTCGTTATATATCCGGTGTGTGTAACCTTTACGGGGATTGATTTACTGATGCTTTTATCAATATATAATGATATGTTTGAGGAGGACATTGAAGATGTCGATAGTCCGTTAGGCAATACCGGTATTAGTGAGCAAACATTCTGACCGACTGTATTGATATCCGAAACGTCAGCTTGTATTTGAATATCTGAATTTACTAATTTATTTATATCGCTTCTTCTGCCTTGTATTGTTATATCAATTTTTATGTCTGTACCGGATAAAATTGTATATCCATAATTTTGCCTGAGATTATCACTCCCGATAACTGTAACCGGAATATCATTAAATGTTTTTTCATAAGTCGGGCTGTTGACTCCCATAACATAAAACCAAAGGACAATTGCACCCAAAAACGCCAAAATTTGAACCGAAAAATTACGCAGACGATTACTGCCGGCTTTTGCGGGTGTTATTTCATTTGTTTTTACTGCTGTATCATTTGGCATGTTTATCGCCCCCTATATTGATAAACGATTTTGTTTTTGAGCGAATGGTCTCAACCGTACTTTCTTCTGTAAGGTTCATATTCAGATACTCCTCAAGCGATTTTCTCGAAAATCCTCTCTTCAGAACACCATCGATAGCGACTGATATTATTCCTGTTTCTTCAGAAACTATAATAATTATCGCATCGCTGTTCTCACTCATACCAAGCCCTGCTCTGTGTCTTGTGCCGAGTGTTTTAACAATTTCGTTATTTGTCGAGAGCGGTAAAAAACAGCCTGCCGCATATATTTTACTGTTGCGTATTATTACAGCGCCGTCATGCAGTGGAGCTTTATTAAAAAAGATATTGCAAATCAGGAAATTTGATGTAACTGCATCAATAAGGGTTCCTGTTTTAATAACATCCCCTAATTTTGTGTGTCTTTCCAAAGCAATAAGCGCACCTGTTTTATTCTGAGACAAATTCTCGGCAGCAACGCAGATTTCGGTTATACATCTTTGTAGTTCTGTGTTTGTATGCGGATCGAATTTCTTGTTCATACGAGTAAAAGAGCCTGAACCAATTTTTTCGAGAGCGCTTCTGAGTTCAGGCTGGAAAACTACTATAAGTGCAATAAGACCGACCTGAAATATGTTGCTGAGTATAAAATTCAATGTATGAAGACCGACAACATCGCTGATTAACAGAATGAAGAGCATTAAAAGTACACCGGATGCAACCTTTCCGGCACGTCTGTCGCGAATGAATTTAAAGGAGTAATAAAAAATAACCGCAACGGTAAATATGTCGATGATATCCGAAATACCTACCGAGCTGAGTTGGTTTATAATGTAGTTCCAAAAATTACTGAGAGTTTCCATAAACCGACCTACTCCTTTAAAGAATTAAATTTAATCGATTGCAAAATCAAAGTTTTGCGTTTGCCTGACTATTTCAATTTATAAAAAATATTGTACCATATAAAGCTACTATTGTCAACATTTCCGAGTTTCTTCAAAGCCAATGTTCTATATAAAACTAACAAATAAATTACCAAAGCCATAAATGATAAAATCACAATTCATTTGTTTTATATATTATCACGGTTTCAAGAAATAAATTTATAATATAACAACTTTTTTGCAAATATTTTAAGTGCATTCCCTCTATGACTGACATTGTTTTTCTCGCTTGGTGACATTTCGGCAAAGGTTTTCCCGTATGTGGGATAATAAAACACAGGATCATATCCAAAAGTGCCGTTGCCTTTTGGAGAAAATGTAATTAAACCCTCACATTCACCTCTTGCAGAAATGGTATCACCGTTTGGCATATACAAGGTTATAACACTAACAAATCTTGCTGTCCTTTTGTCGAATTCTACACCCTGAAGCAATCTCAGCAGTTTGTCGTTATTGTCACTGCTGCTGCAGCCTTCACCGGCGAATCTTGCCGAATAAACACCCGGGGTTCCACCAAGTATGTCAACCATCAGCCCGGAATCATCCGCAATCGAGGGCAACCCGCGAAAGTCGCTTATTGTTTTTGCTTTTATCAGTGAATTGCCTTCAAATGTGTCAGCATACTCAACTATATCGCCTGTAAATCCGATATCATCAAGTGAAAGCAGCTCGAAATCATTATTTATTGATTTCAGTATGTCGGACATTTCCTGAATTTTATGCTTATTATGTGTCGCTAAAACCAGCTTCATTTATTCGTTACCCGTATTTTTTATATCAAACAACGCTTCAACAAATTCTTTGCCGGAGAAGGGCTGCATATCTTCAATCCCTTCCCCGACGCCGATAAATTTGACCGGTATTCCAAGCTCTTTCTTTATTGCTATAATGATACCGCCCTTTGCGGTGCCATCAAGCTTGGTAAGGATAAGACCATTGATCTTTGCAGCTTTAGCAAATTCTTTTGCTTGCGTAATACCATTCTGACCTGTTACGGCATCTAATACAAGCATTGTTTCCCTGTAGCTGTCGGGAACTTCACGGTCGATAATGCGGTTGATCTTAGAAAGCTCATCAAGCAGATTCTTTTTGTTGTGAAGTCTGCCGGCCGTATCTATTATAAGCACATCGCATTTTTGCTTTTTCGCAGCTCCGATTGCATCGAATACAACCGCAGCAGGATCTGAACCTTCGCTCTGCTTTATAAGTGGAACATCAACACGATCTGCCCAGACCTGAAGCTGATCAATTGCAGCTGCTCTGAATGTGTCTGCTGCCGCAAGCATTACCTTGCTTCCGCTGTCGGTAAGATATTTTGCAATCTTACCGATTGAAGTGGTCTTACCGACACCGTTTACACCAATAATCAACATTACGGTCATTGGAGATTTAATGCTGAACTCACAGCCCTCACCTATCATTTCTGAGATTATAGCCATAAGTTCAAGCTTTGCTTCCGCTGCACTTTTCAGATTCTTCTCCTTGATAACACTTTTCAAGGATCCGACGATTTCATCCGAGACTGTAGCTCCGACATCCGCACATATGAGAATGTCAAGAAGCTCCTCATAAAAATCGTCATTTATTTTATCGTAGGATGAAAACAATCCTTCAAGCGGTGCTAAAAGTGTTTTCTTTGTCTTTGAAAGACCTGCTTTTAATTTATCAAAAAATCCCATGCTTTTTATTTATCCCTTTCAGATTTTCAAACACGAACTATTCTGGTGCCGAAAGGCATCAATGCAAGTTTGGCAAACTTGAACGATTGTATTCCGAACGGTATCAGAATAAGTGTGATGCAATATAACAATCCCAGAACTATTGCTGATACCGCAAGCTCCCAACCGCAGAACAGAATCCAAAGTATGTTCATCAGAAACGATGGAGCGGAACCTCCGTATATGACATCCCTGCCAAACGGCCACAGCACAAAACCTGCTATCTTGAAGCACTGCAGTCCGAAGGGTATACCGATTAATGTTATACAAAGCAACAGCCCGGTCACGCCCCAAAGCAAAAACTGAATAAAACCACCGAATATAGCCCAAAGTATATTACCTATTGTTCGCATATAATTTTTATCCTTTATATTCATTCTTATAAGAAACAGTTATAAATTCAAGAAAAAGTCTTTATTATATGAATTTATTCGAAGAATTCTTTACTGTTTCTTATGAGAAATATTATTACTTCAGAACAAACTCCTTCTGCCCCTGATCATGCAGTCTGGTTAAATCAAGCTTCAGATATTCCGAAACACCCTTGTGGGGCATTGTGATTCCATACAGTCTGTCAGCTCTCTCCATTGTGCCTCGGCGATGAGTAATGAAAATAAACTGCGTTTTCTCGCAGTGCCTTCTGACGAAGTCAGCCAGTTTGTTAACATTCACCTCATCAAGTGCAGTATCAATCTCATCAAAAATGCAGAAGGGTGCGGGGTTTATCCTCTGCAGTGAGAGATAAAGCGCTATTGCCGCAAAGGACTGCTCACCGCCCGAAAGCAGCGAAATATTCTTAATGGTCTTGCCCGGCGGTTTGACGATTATATCTATTCCGGAGCCGAGCGGATCATTCGGGTCAATCAACTCAACATATGCTGTACCGCCACCAAAAAGTTCTCCGAAAACTTGTCCGAAATTGCTGTTGATTTTATAAAATGTATCGGCAAAGGTGGTTTTCATGTTGGTTTCAAGCTTTTCGATTGCACTGTCAAGACTTTTTCTCGTCTTGTTCAGATCATCCAGTTGTGTTGTCAAAATATCGTAACGTTCTTTGGTGGTTTTATATTCCTCAACTGCGTTTACATTGATTGAGCCGAGCGAACGGACTTGATTTTTTATTGATGACAGACGAGTTGCAGCCTTTTCCATCTTTTCGGATGGTAACCTGAACTCGTTTGCTTGCGAATAGGACATCTCATATTCATCCCAAAGCTTCGACAATATCTGCTCATACTCACTGTTCCAGGTTTCATCCTTTGACGCAATGTTTGTGTATTCGCGGAACGCTTCATCTTTATCGACAGACAGCTTTTTGCTTTGATGACGCAAATTATTTATCTGCTCCTGCTTTTTCTCCTGCTTTATAATAAGCTGCTTAAGCTGTTCGTTGATTTTTACTGTTTCGGATTCAACACTTGATTTAGTCGCTTCGATTTCATCAATTCTTGCCTTCGTGTCAATTATTTTTATTTCTGCTTCGATTGCAGCATTATTACTTTGTTTTATTTTTTCCCTGACAGCTTCTTTTGATGCTTCAAGTCCTTTTATATTGTCGTAATTTTTTTCAAGCTCGTTTTTTATATGGGCAAGCTCAAATCTTCGATTGTTGATATCATCAAGTAATGCTCTGTCAGCCTCATCACGCTTGTCACTTTCAACTTTTGCTGCTTCAATTTTTCTGTCTATATCGGTAATTTCAGCTTCAAGCTTCATTACCGATGCAGTAAGCTCCTCAAGTTCAGAATTGCCTGTCTGCCCATCAGTGACAAGTGTGTTTAGATTTTCGTTCAGCTGTTCATTACGCTTTCTTTCTTCCGCAATGGTTGCTGCTGCGATAACATATTCGCTGTTCTGTGCTGCTGCGGTTTTCTCAAGCTCGGATAATGATGTTAACTTCTCTGAAAGCAGCTGTTTCTTTTTTTGAATTTCACGTTCAATGCTGTTCTGCTTTACCTGGTCATCGAGCAACTTTTCATTAAGCAGCTTTATTTCTTCATTAAGTTTTTCTATATCAAGTGCACGCGTCAATATACCGGTGCGTTTCATCTCTGAACCACCGGTGAAATGTCCGCCGGCATGTATGACCTGACCGTCTTTGGTAACGATTTTTATTCTGTAATCACAGGCACGAGCGAGATTGGCTGCATTGTCGATATTATCGGCGATAACGGTTCTTCCGAGTAAATCGTTTGCAATAACCCTGAATTTCTCATCGGTAGATATTATCTCCGACGCAAGTCCGATAAACCCGGGTAGCTTTTTGATTTTTGATGTATCGGCAAGCGAGCCTTTAACTGTTGTCAGCGGCAAAAAGGTCGCTCTGCCGGAATTATGTTGTTTAAGATAGTTTATACACTGCTTTGCATCGTCTTCGTCGCCAACAATAACATACTGCACTGCTGCACCAAGAGCGCATTCAAGTGCGACAACGAACTCACTGTCGGTGTTGATGACCGATGAAACAGTACCGTAAACCCTGCATTTCAGCTCAAAATTCTTCGAAGCTGTCAGCAGTGTCTTGACGCTGTCTGAATAACCTTCAAATAGCTGCTCTAATCTTTCAAGGCTGTCCCTTTTTTGTTCCTTGCCCGCCATTACAAAGCGTTTTTCGTTGACAGTTGTTTCAATTATGTCAACCGATTTTTTGAGCTTTGTTATTTCTTCAGACTCATTGTCGCATTCTTTACGGAGATCATCTGCTGCTGACTTTGTATTGTCAGCCTTCTCACCTGTTTCCTTCAGGCTCCTTTCGAGAAGCTCACATTTCTGCTCTGATGTATCAATTTCGGCTGTCAATGCTGCTATTCTGTCACCAAAAGCAGCTTTCTGAGCAGTTTTTGTTGCAAGTGTTATTTTCTGTTTTGACAGCTCATCCGACTTGCTTTGTTTATCTTGGATGAGTCGGTTGTAATTTGTAACCGATTCGGCAAGAACCGATTTCTCGGTTGAGTATTTATTATGTAAACCTTCGTATTCTTTTTGCTTTCGCTCTAATTCTGATTTTAGAACATTATACTTTTCAGTTACGGTATATATATTTGAAGCTATATTTTTTTCTTCGCTTGCTGCGGTTTCTGCCGATTCTTTGTTTTCTTCGATAATGCGATTCAGATGAGAAATTTCGTTTTCAAGCACTGCTTTTTCGCCGTCAAGCGAGCTGACCGACTGTTTGATTTCAGCAGTCTTGCGTTCATTTTCTGAGGTCTGGCGAGACATCTCATAGGTGTCCTGTATGCTTGCATCAAGCTCCTTTTCAAGCGATGCGAGGTCAGCATTCAACTGTTCGCTTTTCTGCTTTGTCGCAGCCTTCGCAATTTCGTTTTCCGACAGCTTCTCACGCAGCTTATCGACTTTTTCAAGCCACAATGTCAGTTCGAGGCCCTTTTTCTCTTCGCTCAGTATAAGATATTTCTTTGCATTCTCGGCTTCTTTTTGCAAAGGTCCGATTCGGGAGGATATTTCGCCGACTATATCGTTGATTCTGACTAAGTTGTTTTCGGTGTCCTTCAGTTTACGTTCAGCTTCGAGCTTTTTGTATCTGTATTTTGATATTCCGGCGGCTTCCTCAAAGATGCTTCTTCTGTCTTCATCTTTTTGCGAAAGCACCTCACTGATTTTACCCTGACCGATAACAGAATAGCCCTCTCTGCCGATACCGGTATCATAGAACAACTCATAGATATCCTTCAATCTGACTTGCTTTTTGTTTATATAATATTCGCTGTCGCTGTTTCTGTAATATTTTCTTGTAATTGATATTTCAGGTGCATCTTCGAGCAAAGCAACCTTGTCTTTCTTGACTTCCTCAGCTTCATTCAAACTGCTTGCACTATATTCCTCGGAGGTGTCAAGAATCAATGAGACACTTGACGCACCTGAAGGAGAAAAGCCTGCCGCACCGTTGAAGATAATATCCTCCATACGGTTTCCTCTCAGACTTTTCATCGACATTTCACCAAGCACCCAACGAACAGCATCCGAAACATTTGACTTGCCGCTTCCGTTAGGCCCGATAATAGCGGTTATACCGTCACCGAATTCAATTTTTGTTTTATTGGGGAAGGATTTAAAACCATGCATTTCAACCGCTTTTAACTTCAATTTACAAAAATGTTCGCTCGTCACATAATTAATTGCAACAAACAAACTTCCTTTCCGTAGATTTAATTATTATTTCAGCTCATTAATGTAGCAATTAAATATTCAATACATGATATCGAAAAGTCTTTGACTTATGGACTTTTTGACATCATATAAATAAGTATTATTTATATAAAACTAATAAGTGAATTACTACAGCAATTTGAAAAATGCCTATACTTTTTGGCTTTTTTCAAATTAATAAAATCACAATTCATTTGTTAGTTTAATATAGTTGCCGTTTTAATAATATCACCGTTTGCAAGCGTATTATCGCTTATAATTTTAACGCTTCTGAATTTATATTTATCAACTAAATAATTGATGTTCTTTCTCTTCTGCCCGACAGCTTTTGATATATCCGCCGAATTGACCGTAAACACGACACTGTCGGTTATACCGCCGCTCTCAATCAAATTAATCATCCTGCAGAGATACAGCCTGTTCCATACAAGCTCACCGTATGCAGGGTTATATTCTCTGTAGCTGTTGATTTCATCACTTGCCTGAAGTCCTATTCGCAGAGGTTTTACTCCGCCTTTCAGAAACACCTCCAAGCACTTTGCACCTCTGTCAACCAACTCATCAAACGCAGGCGGCTCATATTTAACTGCCAGACGCATTCTGTGAAGCTCGGTTCCTACAAGCACAAGAATCGGATAAATCCGGGTATTGTCCGCTCCCATTTCCACAATCTGCTCTGCGGTATAAACCTCATCGTCAGCTGTCGATAACGGCAGTCCGAGCATCATTTGACCGCCGAACGTAAATCCATAGTCAATTATCAGTTTTGCCGCTTTTCGAGTATCATCGGCGGTATGTCCCCGTTTTGATGCTGTAAGCACAGCATCATTCATATTCTGAACACCGAGTTCGACTGCTGTTACACCGTATTTTTGAAGTATATTTAACTTATGTTCGTTTATATAATCCGGTCGTGTTGACAATCTGATCCCCGAAACTCTGCCTGATTTTACAAAGCTGTATGCCCATTCGAGCAGCATTATCATCCTAGGTTCTTCTATACCGGTGAAGCTGCCGCCAAAGAAGGCAATTTCGGTAGTTGTATCAGTTGACACAGTTGCAAGAGTTGTTTCAACAGTATCGAAAAACTGCTGTTTTTCTTCAATATTGGAATTTGTTTTGCATTCTTTTCCAGTAATTTTTTCTTGTGAGCAAAAAACACAGGAATGACCACAACCTTCGTGCGGTACAAAATAGGGTATATTGATATGTTTCTTCATTCTTCGGGTAATGCATCGAACAGCTTTAACGCTTCAAATGCTGCGTTCTGTTCTGCTTGTCTTTTCGAACGACCTGCCCCGACGCCGACAATGTTATTATTAAGCTTGACATTGAAAGTGTATTGTCTTTCATGCGGCGGTCCGCTTTCCTCAACCATCTCATATTCAAGCACCTCTTCATGGCTCTGCTGAGCAAAGCGCTGGAGAAGTGATTTGAAATCCTCGCAGGTCTTTTTCTTAAGTAAATTTACGTTCTCAACAACAAACGGCAATAGGAATTTTGATGCTTCCACAATTCCGCCATCAATATATATTGCAGCAATAACAGCTTCGAATGCATCTGCGATTATACTCTTGCGGTTTCTGCCATCGTTGATAACCTCACCATGTCCCATGAGCATGAATTCGCCCAGCTTTATTGTTGCGGCTTTTTCGGCAAGTGAATCCTCACAGACAATTGCAGCACGCATTCTGGTAAGCCCACCTTCGTCCATACTCCTACAATTTCTGAACAGGTAGTCGGTAACAACAATCGACAGCACAGAATCGCCGAGAAACTCCATTCTTTCGTTATCCTTCGACTTTATGCCATGAGCTTTTGCTTCGTTTATATATGAAGAATGAGTGAGTGCGGTAAGTATATACTTTTTTTCTTTGAATTTATAGCCTACAATTTCCTCAAGAAATTCAAGAGGAAGCGGCTCAATCATCGCTGACACAATCTTTAACCAACCTTTCAATCGAGAATCGATGTTTTATGCGGTTCAGTACAGCCGAATTTCATTAACACAGCATGCTGAAAAGCATAAAACTCGTTAACATATTAATCCACGTTTGGATTAATATGTTTTTCGTCCTTTACGTCAAAGAAGCTGCGTATACGGGCAAATTTCTTCTTTGAGAACTCTTCTGTCAGTGCTTCGATAACCTGACCTTTCGCATAATCTGATGCCTGTTTTATTGTTCTTGTTATGCTGTAAGCGTCTGAGCTGCCATGTGCCTTAATAACGGGCTTGGCAATACCGAGTAAAACCGCTCCGCCATGCTCTCTGTGGTCTACCGAACGTTTTAATTCATCAAGCTGCTTTTGTGTAAGTACCGCAGCAAACTTTGTCATGTTGTTCGAATAAAAAAGTTGTTTCAACTTTCTTAACATAAACCCGCCCATGCCCTCAATAAGCTTAAGGACAATATTGCCGGTAAATCCGTCTGCGACTGCAACATCGCATATATTTGCGGGCAGATCACGTGTCTCAATATTGCCGACAAAATTTATTTCTGTTTTTTTCAACAGCTTATACGTATCCTGCTGAAGCTCTGTTCCTTTATGTGGTTCAATACCATTGTTTATTAATCCTATCCGCGGTTTTTCAATTCCCATAACACGCTCGGCATAAAACGAACCCATTTGCGCAAACTGTTCGAGCATTTCGGGTTGGACATCGGTATTTGCACCCGAATCAAGTAATAAAAACGGATTATCAAGCGGTATAATCGCAGCGAGTGCTGCACGGCGTACACCTTTTATTCTTCTCAAAACAAGTGTCGCAGCTGTGAATACTGCTCCGGTATTACCTGCACTGACAAGTGCATCACCTGCACCTTCTTTAAGCAGACTCATAGCAATCGCAAGAGAGGAGTCTTCTTTTTCCTTCATTACAACAGAAGGATCGTCCTCCATTGAAACAACAGATAAAGACTGTTTTATAATTATATCCGGCATCTTGTCCTGATTGATATTATTGTATTTTTTTTGCTGTTCATCTATTCTTGATTTTATAATATCAACATCACCGACTAAAATCAAATCAGTTTCATATTGAACAGCTCCGGCAATCGCACCTTCTATAATTGCTGCCGGTGCATTGTCTCCGCTCATAGCGTCAACGATTATTCTTGGTTTTATCACCGTAACAACCTCCCTTCAATCAACAACAATTTCTTTACAACCTTTTTTCCACAATTTTATTATTTTAAAATCAAACACACTTATATTATCGGGAAGCCTATTCTTGCTAAAAAATTTATGAGCCTCTGTTTCATCAGTTTTTTGAAGCAATTCACCCTTATATGTTTTTGTGCGAAAAATTATATCTGTAACATAACATACATCCTTGTTTGGGTATTCAATTATCCTGTCTTCCCCTGAAAATATCCCGAATAACGTTAAATTATCAACAATTAATCCTGTTTCTTCAAAGACCTCTCTCCTTGCATTTTCAACGAATTTTTCGCCGATATTCATCGAACCGCCCGGTAATCCCCATTTTTTATTGTCCGCTCTTTTCTGCAGGAGTATTTCATTGTTTTCATTCTCGATAATAACTCCACATGCTGTACACATCAATGTGCTATGACCGATAAGTTTCCGAATTTCATATATATAATCATTCATAATACTCAATTATTCTTCTATCTTTTCACTGTAACCGCATTTGTTGTCGTTACAGTAAATTATTTTCTTTTTCTTTGATTTCAGAAGCAATCCGTCGCATTTAGGGCACTTGTCACTCAGCGGCTGATCCCAGACTGAAAATTTGCAGTCGGGATAACCCTCACAGCTGTAAAAGAGTGTTTTCGATTTCCCCTGCTTTATAAGAATCCTTTTACCGCAAAGCGGACATATTGCACCGGTATCACGAGGCACTTGTCGGGTGTTTTTGCATTCCGGAAATCCCTTGCAAGCATAGAACTGACCGTATCTGCTGTTTTTCAGTACCATATCCTTGCCACACTTTTCGCATTTTTCAGGTGAAAGGACTTCTTCTTTTTCATTATTCTCAGCTTTGTGTTTTAAAGGTTTTATATTCTTGCACTGCGGATAATTCGGACAAGCGGCGAATTTACCGTATCTGCCTGTCTTTACTATCATTTTAGCACCGCAGTTGTCACAAATCAAGTCTGTTTCTTCAATTGGATTTATTGAATTTTTATCGATCCCACCTATAGTCTTTTCTGCCTCCGAAAGCATTTTGGCAAACGGATCGTAAAAATTCTGTAAAACCTTCAGATAGTTTTCCGTTCCTTCTTCAATCTTATCGAGATCCTCTTCCATTTTTGCTGTAAACCCGTAATCGACTATGTCGGGAAAAGATTTTATCATCAGCTCAGTAGTTATTTCACCAAGCGGCGTCGGAAACAATGTTTTTCCCTCGCGTTTGACATATCCCCGGTTTATAATTGTTATTATTGTAGGTGTTATGGTCGATGGACGGCCGATGCCTTTTTCTTCAAGCATCTTAAGAAATGTCGCTTCAGTATAACGTGCCGGCGGTTGAGTGTATTTTTGTTCTTTCAGTATTTCATCAAGCTTGAGTATCTCGTTCTCTGTGATTTTTGGCAGTTTACCCTTCTGAAGCTCATCATCGCCGTTATCTTCTTCAACAAGGTCATCACGGGTTGCAGCCAAATATCCGGGGAACTTTATTGTATATCCGCCTGCCCGGAATATATAGCCTGCCGATTCAATATCAGCTATAATAGTATCATACTGTGCGTTTGCCATCTGACTTGCCACAAAACGCTCCCAGATAAGCTTATATAATTTATACTGGTCGAGTGAAAGCTTGTTTTTTATCAAATCGGGTGTTAATTTTACATCAGAAGGTCTGATAGCTTCATGAGCATCCTGAATGTTTGCTTTCGATTTGTAAATATTCGGCTGAGAAGGATAATATTCCGTACCATAGATATCGGTAATATAATTTTTTACTGCTTCTCTTGCTTCATCGGATATGCGGAGTGAGTCAGTACGCATATAAGTTATAAGACCTTGTATGCCTTTATCACCCAACGAAATTCCTTCATACAATTCCTGAGCAACCTTCATGGTCCTTTGCGACTGGAAGGATAATTTTTTATTTGCTTCCTGCTGCATTGCAGATGTGCTGAATGGCGGTGCAGGTTTTTTATATTTAACAGCATTCTTTATCGAAACGACCTTGAATTGACTTTTTTCGGTTGCTACTATAACTTTATCTGTTTCTTCTTTTGTTTTCAACTCAATTTTTTTGCTTTCGGTTCCATAGAATTTCGCTGTTAACTTTGCATTATTTGAATTTTGGAGTACAGCGGACAGATTCCAATATTCGACGGGTATAAAAGCTCTTATTTCCTGTTCTCTCTCAACTATCAGTCGTGTCGCAACTGATTGAACTCTTCCTGCCGAAAGTCCGCTTTTTATATTCTTCCAAAACAGAGGGCTGATTTTATAACCGACAATTCTGTCAAGAATACGGCGTGCCTGCTGTGAATTAACAAGATTCATATCGATTTTGCGAGGTATTTTTATTGCTGCTTTTATTGCTGTCTTGGTTAATTCATTAAAGGTAATTCGTTTAACTTTTTTTCTGTTTTCCCCGATTACATTCGCAATATGCCAGGATATTGCTTCGCCCTCGCGGTCAGGGTCGGTTGCAAGTAAAATTACATCAGCTAATTTTGCTTCCTTTTTGAGCTGATTAATCAGCTCACCCTTGCCTCTGATATTTATATACTGAGGTTCGAAATTATTATCTATATCTACTCCGAACTTTGATTTGGGAAGGTCTCTGACATGTCCCTTTGAAGCCATAACCTTATAGCCTTTTCCAAGATAGTTCTTCACTGTTGGTGCCTTCGTGGGAGACTCGAGAATCACCAGTACACTCATTAATTAATCCAATCCTTTCATGTAACGCAGATATAAGAAATAGTTTCGTCCTTTATCATTGGCGTCAATTTGTGCTCGGCAGAAACATACCACCAGCCGCAGCTTCTATGAATCCGCTGATTTCAAGCATTGTCAGCGCCATGTTTACCTTGTTGATATCGCTTGAAAGTATTATACACAACTCGTCTGTATTTATTGAGCCGTTATTGTAAATTTGTCGGCATACTTCTTTTTCAAAGCTTCCAAGCTCGCTGTCATCAAGCTCAGGAGGCAGCTTGACGACTTCTTTATTTATTTGATTCTTTTTTATTTGAATTATTTTTTCTGTAACCCGTATAGGCTTAGCCTGTTCGATTTTAACCTTTTCGGGAGCTAAATTCACTTTTGCTGCAGGTGTTTCAGTATAAGTAAATTTATTTATAGCTTTTATAGCATTCAGTTTATCTATTTTATGCGGATACAGCAATTCGAATCGTTCCAACACCTCATCAGCATTGCGAATTAACCTTGCTCCTTCTTCAAGCAGTGTAATACCACCTGAATAATCCAACACACCGTCATTGTTTGCTACTGCATAAACCGAGCGCCCCTGCTTTGCCGCATATCTTGCGGTTATCAGTGCTCCGCTTTTGTCGTTTGCCTCGACAACAACCGTTGCCTGAGACATACCGCTGATTATCCTGTTTCTCTGTGGATATGTGAATCTTGCGGCAATTGTTGAGGGTGAAAATTCGCTGATTACAACACCTGTCTCAACAATTTTAGCAAACAGTTTGACATTATCCTTCCTTATTGTTTTATTATGTCCACAGCCAAGTACAGCAACAGTATATCCACCAGACTTTATACATCCGATATGTGCAGTTGAATCTATGCCCTGAGCAAGTCCGCTTACGACAACTGCACCACCTGCTGCCAGCCCGTAACCCATATTTGCAGCTGCAATTTTCCCGACCTCGGACATATCACGGGTGCCGACAACGCCTATACAGACTTCATCATTCAGATCTCTGAGCTTGCCTTTGACATATAAAATATATGGCGGAGTAGTTATAGTCAGCAATCTTTTTGGATACAGCGGATTACTACGATCTATTATATCAATACCGCAGTTGCGGCATTCATCAAGTATTTTAAGAGCCTTTGAAATATCTTTGTTTTTCAGCTTATTAATTGTGTTATCGGTCAACTGTAGCGAATCGAAATCTTCAGAGCTGTAAACACCGTAAGCATCATCGAATTTATCCATCAGCTTTGTATATGTTTTGTTTTCAACGCCCAATATCTCGGAAAGCCAGACCGAATAAACTATGTTGTCCATACTAATCTACATTCTGCCGCGTAGCGGCCGCACACAATATAGTGTGAAACAAGTTATCTTTTTATCTATGTTATATTAAACTAACAAATGAATCAGGATATTATTGATTCTGAAAAAGCCGTACAGAAAAGGCTTTTTCAAAATCGCTAAGGTAATTCATTTATCAGTTTTATATAGCTTAATTTTCACGCTAAGTGTGAAACAATTTCATACTATCTTCTCTATTATCTGAAGTCTTTTTCATTTCCCACATGATTATCGCCGCAGCAGTTGCAGCATTGAGACTTTCGCTTGTGTTTTCCATAAGTATGGTCAATGCATCACATATTTCGGATATTCTTTTGCTTATTCCTTCGCCTTCGTTGCCGATAACAACGGCATCGTTCTTTCCAATACTATCTTTTCCAAGTACTGCAGCATCGCCTCTCGGCATTGCCGCATAAACCTTACTTCCTTTTGCCTTTATGTTTTGTATTACTGCTGCGAGGTCGCAGCATATTATCAGGTTTCCCGTAAAAATCGCACCCATTGCAGCGCGTAGTGTTTTGCTGTTGTATACATCGGCGCAATCTTCACTCATATATATGTTGCCGATGCCTAACGCTGCTGCCGTTCTGATCATAGTTCCGAGGTTTCCGGCATCTCTTATCGATTCGAGTATTATCCCGCCGTCGTTGTCAGCGTCATAATTTTTGATGTTAGGAAGAAAATCTGCAACACATAATATACCTTGCGGAGATTTTTCACTGCTTATCTTATCATAAACCGAAGTCGAAACGCAAGTTATTTTTTCTGACGGAAGGTTTTTTATAAGCTGATACTTGTTCAAAACATCCTCACGGACATATATCATATCAGGAATACCAATTTTATTTATATACTCTTCAGCCAGCTTTATACCTTCAAAAAGAAATTTCCCTGACGAATTTCTCGATTTTTTATCCTGAAGTTTTACGACTTCCTTAATCTTTTCATTACTTCTTGATGTTATAATTTCGTTCATTGCCTTGTCCCGATAACAACACGCAGTATTCCGCCCAAGTCCTTCATCGATTCGGTTATGAAACCTTTTTCCTGCAGCAGTGCTTCAACATCATCCGCTTGTTTTATTCCTGCTTCAAATAAAAATATACCGTTTTCATTAAGGCGCTTACTTCCGTATTCTATTACAGCTTTGTAAAACTTCAACCCGCCTTCGCCGCCGTCAAGAGCAGTCTCGGGCTCGAACTGTACATTGGTATCTAAAAAGATAATATCCTCCGTAGGTATGTATGGAGGATTGCATATTATCATATCAAGTATACCAAGAGCCTTATATTCAGCTTCATCAAGTGCATCGAAATGTTTGACTTCAACATTACTGCAATCAGAAAGATTAATAGCCGAATACTCAAGCGGCTTCGGATAATAATCGAGTGCTATACCCTTTACATCAGGACGATGTGTTGCGACAGCCTTGCTTATACAGCCGCTACCCGAACAAATATCGGCAAATTTACCGCCATTGAGCAGCCTTTTAATTGCATTGTTTACTAACAGCTCGGTATCGCTTCTGGGTATAAAGCAACCCTTGCCTATTTTTATGGGCAAGCCATAGAAATAGCATTCTCCAAGTACATATTGTATAGGCATGCCCGTCATCAGCTTTTGCACAATATCGTAAGCAGCTTTGGTTTGCTGCGCAGTTACTTCATTCTGAAGTGCAAGCAACATATCGCTTCTGCTTACATCAAGCACCGAAGCGGTAACAATATCGCCTATTATATCTGCATCCTCAACTAAATATTCGATTAAGGTTTGTTTAGTCTTCTTTCTTAATACCTGAACTGTCATTCGCTGTCCTTTACTGTTTCTTCATTATTTGTATTTTCAAGATTCTCGGCTTCTCTTACTTCCGAAACCGGAGGTGTGAAATTCGTAAATTCATCCGGCATCGCACTCTTTAGCGAGATTATAGCAACCTCAAGCATTTTATCGTCAGGCTCTTTTGTTGTTATTCTCTGCATCCAGAGGCCTGGGGCTGTAAGTATTTTTACCAACTTATTATCATGCTTGCCTGCATACATAAGAAACTCATAACCCAAGCCGATAATGAGCGGTGAAACGAGAATTTTTGTTGCGGTACGGAGCCATACATCCGTAAATGGTATAAAAGATGAAACAACAACAGAAACAATAATTAAAACGAACAAAAACGAAGTGCCGCATCTCGGGTGAAAGCGTTTATAGGTTTTTGAATTCTCAACCGTCATGTCAACTCCGGCTTCATAACAGAATACACTTTTATGCTCCGCACCGTGATATTGGAATACTCTCTTCATATCCGGTATGAGCGAAACGAAATAAAGGTATAGAACAAGTATTATAACCCTTACAATACCTTCAACAAACGCTCTGCTCCATCCAAGCTCAATCTGTGAATTTATAAGTCCGCCGGCTGCTGTCGGAAGCAATATAAACATTCCTGCCGCAAGTACAAGCGATAATATAGTTGCAATAACCATAACAAATCCGAGAATTGATGCGCCGAAGTTCTTTTTCAACCATTTCTCAAATTTACCTTCCTCTTCCTCGACAATACCAAGCATCTCTGTTGCTTTGTTCAATGTTCCGTATGAAAGAATCATCATATCTATAAAATTCATGAATCCTCTTATAATAGGGAGCCTGAGAATTTTGCTCTTTTTTCTTATGCTTGAAAACTTATAAGTTTTTACATCAATGCTGTCATCGGGTTTTCTGACTGTTATCGCATAATTATCTTTATGCTTCATCATCACTCCCTCAATAACCGCCTGACCGCCGACTGCATTCAATCTGGGATTTATTATTTTTTTAGCCATCAGCCTTTTCCCTTCGAAAATATAATTTTAGTTTATCGTTTAACAAAATTTAAAAATTCATAAATCTACTGCTACTATTGAAATTCGATAACTAATGTATTATAATACAAATAATCAAGTCTTGTAAATAGCTTCTTTGTAAATTTTTCATTTTATAACGAAGGAAATGCTTAAATCAACATATTTATATAGAAAACGTATAGAAACGGGACATATAATGAAAATTAAAAGATTTGTGAAGAACGATGACACGTTTATCTGTAAAAATTGTGGGGCTACAGTTCCTCAATTAGGTTATACATCAAGAAATCACTGCCCAAAGTGCCTATATTCCTTGCATGTTGACGTAAATCCAGGCGATAGGGCAAATAATTGCGGCGGGTTGATGCGACCTGTCGCGGTTATACCACACCCTAAAAAAGGGTATATCATAACCCACAAATGTATCGTTTGCGGATTCATAGGAAAAAATAAAGCTGCGGATGATGATAACACCGATTTATTGATCAAATATACTAACCCCGATAATTTATAATATTTTATTAACATTTTTATTGATAATATATTGACAAAATAATTAACAAATGATATAATGTTATAGAAGTGGATTATGATGTCCACATTTTGGAAGGGGTAAAAAGATGAAGAAATTATTATTTGCGACTCTGGCAATAGTATTGGCGTTCACACTCTCAGCAGTATCAACCATTGCAGCTGTGGACCGCGACTTAAATAAAGTTGTAGTTTCACAAGGCAAAGCCTATACCGCATTCGGCGGCTATATTGAAAACCCAAATTATGTCGATACCGGTGATGTTGAATTTACCGACGGCATAATCACAACAGAACCCGGTTATGATGCTTCATGGTACGGATTCCAGATATCCCGTGCGCAAGAAGATGCAGAAGAAAAATTATATTACGAAGTAGTAATCGATCTTGGTGCCGTTACAGACGGACTTGCCGATTTTATCTTCCATACAGAGAATTTTATATCTGTAGGTATTGATCTCCCATCAAAGGTCGAATTTTTTGTATCAGATAACGGAACAGATTTTACTAGCGCCGGTGTCGGAGCTGTTACCGGAACTGTTGACGATGCGACAGCAACCTATAATACCGTTGAGCTGCTTCTTGACGATGCTGTTTCCGGCAGATATGTTAAAACAGTTATAACTAATGGCGACATGAACATGGTATTCTGCTCTGAGATCCAGGTTATACAGTATACATCCGAAGCTCCTGTTGAATCCCAACCCGAAACAACACCTCCGAATACAAGCGACGACATAGCAATATTCCTTGCGATTGTTGCTGTTTCAGCAGCAGGTCTTGTTGTTATATCTAGAAAAAGAGCCTAACATAATTATAAAATAAGCCGTTACGGAGAGAAGAATGAAAAAAGTTATTCCCGTATTTCTTTTTGTAATATTAATAATGTTATTTGCCATTAACGTATCAGCCGAGGTTACATTTGAAGATGACTTCACTGATTCTACAAAATGTGTGGCGAGATCAAGTAATATTCTTTTTGAAAGCGAGAACCCTTCATTAAATTCAAACCGTATAACAAAGCAGACAAATGATGACGGTTATGTAATCTGGAAGTTAGATGATCTTGCTTATATAGAATTACTCATTGCAGTTTTCGAAAGCAGCAATCCGGATATGAATACAGCCATTGTATTAGAGACCAGTAGCGATGGAGTTTCATGGCAGCAACTTGAATATACTCTTGGAAAACCTTCGGGAAGCGGTTGGGTAAATTACATGATAACTGCTGAGCTTGAGCAGCCTTCAAAGTATATTAAGGTTATCCTGACCGATACCGGGGATGTCAGCTGGTCTGTCGCACTTGAAAAGCTCAGACTTTACAGCATAAATGATATTCCTGATAATTCAGTCGGCGATGAATCCGGAACAGAAACTCCGATTACCGGTAATTATTCACTGATATTTGCAATAATCATATTAGCTGTTTCTGCAATATCTTCTATAATAGTATATAACACTATTTCTCATTAGAAACAATAAATAGTGTTTTTCAAAAAAACAAAGATGTTACCATAAATTTTACACCTGTTATTAAATCGAATTAGTATAGAGCATAACAAATTAAATTATGCAACACTTAAAGCAGACATCACTTAATTGTATGTCTGCTTTTAAATTTCTGTGTATAACAATGAACAACTGCTTTAATTTATGAACAAATAAAATCAATTTACTTGATTACATGAATCTGTTATTTATTATATTTTAAATATATAATAGATATATATAATAGATATAAACATTTTGTTTGTATTATTTATTGATTTTCGCATAAATATAATAAAAAATTCGCTCGTATTTATATATTTTTTATAAACATATATTGACATGTACTTTAAACTGTGGTAAAATCAATTTATGAAGTTTATATATAGTATATTATAAATTTCTTTCTAAAATAAGAATTGTGATGCTGCATTACAATGCAGCTGACTTTCGTGTTTAAAAAGATTTATAAAATACTTATGTAGCTGAATTTAATTTATTTCAGAAAGGATATCACTATGAAAACAAGCACTTTTAAGAAAAGCTTTGCAGTAATGCTGAGCATACTCATGGTTATGAGCTTGTTAACAACCTTTGTTTCCGCTGCGGATCCGGTTGCTCCGATTCCGGGCGTAAACTACTATGCAGGTCTTGCTGCAGCTACCGCTCCGACAATTGATAGTGCTGTTACCGATGCTGCATGGACAGAGGGTTGGAAAACAGTAAACGGATCTAACGGTCTTTGGCAGAATCCCTGGGCTGAAGGAAAATCTCCTTCGGATCTAGCATTCGATTACAATTTAAAATGGGATGCCAATGGCCTTTATCTTGCAGTTAAAATCAATAAAGCTCCTGTAAACAATACAGGTGCACAAGCTTCTCCCGCTTACCAGACAACTGCAACCAATGTTCGTTTATGGCTTGATACAGATATGGCAACTCCAGCTGCTCGTTCACATCTTTATGATTACAACTTTGCAGCAGATGGTACCGTTTCTTTATTAAGAAGCGATGGCGGTGCTGTTGCTGTTACAATGTCAGGCAGCAAAACAGATACAAGCTGTCAGTTTGAATCTTTTATTCCTTATAGCGCTCTTGGTGTAACCAGTGTTGCTAACATCGGTTTTTGGTTAACAACATCGGCACCCGGTCTTGATTCAGCATATGTTGATTCAGCTACTATCACTGGTGACGAAGGTTACAATGCTCTTAACATTCACGGTTGGTCAACAGATAATGCTGTTTATCAAACCACAGCCGGATATGACAAGATAATACCCGATAACGGTTATTTCTATCTTGAAGCACCACTTGATGCATTCAACAAGAAAATTGCCGGCGGTGATATTTCCATTTTCACGGAAACATTGGGCACTGCAGTTACAGCAGCAAACGGAAATCCCAACTGGGCTAATTCGATTGTAGCAGTTTGGGATGCTCCCAGACAGGCATATGTCGTTACCGAAAAAGTCAATGCACCCGGTGCATCAGCAAGCATAACAATTCCTGAAGGTGGTATTGTTCTTACAATTCATTCAGATGGTCTTGATGCTAATAAGTACCAGAAACTCTTAACCGGTGATGTTCAGGTAGGATATTTATTAAAGCTCTCCAAAATCGATATGGAAGCTGAAACCTTTGAAGCAGGTGCAAAGATCGAAATCGTTCCCGAAGTTGGTAACACAACTTACGGTGCTGCTCTCGTAAGAGAAGGCGCTTATTCCGAAAATATTGCAGCAGGTAAAACCTATACTGCAAATCCTGCTCCTGCATCAGGTTATCCGGATGCTGATAACAAAGAGCTTACAGACGGACTTCTTAATACAGCATTATCTTATACAGATGCAGCTTGGTCAGGATATCTTGGTGCAACTAACGATTTCGTTATAGACCTTGGTGCACAGTACACAAACCTCGGTGATTTCGCAATGAGCGCTTATGGCGGCGGCGACGCTGGCATATTTGCTCCTCAGGCTCTCAATATATATGTTTCCGATGATGGTATAAACTACACATATGTTGCCGGTGTATATCATGAACAAGAAGCAAGCGGTACTGGTGATGAAGCTGCTGATTTTTATGATGTATTCGAATATAATGTATCAGCTGAAAAGCTTGTCAGCGGTCGTTATGTTAAATTCTCAGTAGTAAAGAACGCAACACACGGTTGGACCTTCCTTGGCGAAATGGAAGTCTACACATATACAAATGTTCAGAAGCTTTATGTAACTGCTATCAATGATGCTGCTGCAGGAACAACCACAATATGCAATCCTGTCGGTGATACAGCTGATGATCTTGAAGGCGCAGGTGTTATTGAGCTTTCAACAGTTGATTCGTTCACATTTGCTTGGAAGAGAGTTGTAGTATTTAAATACAACGAAACTCTCGGTGCATATGTTGTTAAAGAAGTTCTCAATCCTACAGGCGGTTCAATGGATAATGCTCCGTTAACACTTGCGGATGATGAGTTCGCTTACACAACAAATACAGGTAATGATTATATTGCTCTTTGGGCAGGATTAACTCAAGCTCAAAAAGATGCGTTAGCAGAAACAGACTGGCAGTACAGCTGGCAGTTCAAACAGAATCATATAACTACTCAAATAGTTGATTCTCACAATGCTATTGCTGCTCTTGTTGCTGATACACCCGTTTACCTTTACAATATCAACCTTGAAACAGGCGCGATAGTTAAATCCTTCTCATATAAGTCAGGCGATCCCGCTGTTCAGACAAATGTATTCAATGCATTTATCGCAGTCGGATATGCTCTTGACGAAGCTAATGATTATTACAAATTAGGAAATACATCAGACCTTGGTGCTCTCGAGCCTGAAAATATAGCTCTTGGTGCAACCTATGTAGTTCCTTCAACACTTAACTCAAGTTATCCGGATACTGACAGCAAAGAACTTACTGATGGTATTTTTGCTGCCGGTGATCCCGCTGATGCTAACTGGGTTGGTTTCTCAGGCGCTGACTCACATGAGATCATCTTCGATCTTGGCGAAGCTAAAGAAGGAATTGCAAAACTGAACTCCAGTTATCTGCACTTAGGCTGGGGTATCGGCGCTCCTGTTAGCGTTTCATATTATGCATCTGTTGACGGCGTGAATTTCTTCTATGTCGGCGACGGAACATATGAGACTGAACTTGCAACAGAAGAAGGCTTTGCTTCTTACAACTGTATACTCGACCTCCCTGTCGGTATTACAGCTCGTTATATCAAACTCGTTGCAACACGCAACATTCCTACAGCACAGTCCTTTGTATTCATTTCTGAATTCGAAGCCTTCACAAACACAGCTGAACCCGCTGCTGAAAGCGAAGCTGAGAGTGATGTCAGCGATGATACAAGCGATACAACTCCAATTACAGGCGATGCAGATATTGTAATAGCAATATTCGCACTTGTTATTGCAGCAGGTTGTGCTATTGTTATAAAGAAACGCCACGCATAAATAATAACAATCTCTCATAAAACATTGTTTTTAATCGAAAATCGAGATTAGTATAAAGTAATTTAATAACTTTATAAAACGATCAGCACACCGAAAGGTGTGCTGATTTCTTTGCTCCATATTAAGCTAACAAATTAATTTATAATGAGTACCCGATTTTATTAAGGTTTTTCAATTGTATTTACGCCAATATTGTGATAAAATAAAGTTTGTATGGAAAATAAAATCAGAAAAATATAAATGATTTTAAACATTCCCCTATCCTAAAGCACAAAAATTGCACTTTATTATTGAAACATGTTTCTATCAATTAAATTCGTAAATTTGCATTAAAAGGAAATCATATGGACAGTGAAATTCTTAGTTATATTGAGCTTATTTACCGATTTTGCCTGCATCGATTAAATTCTCGTACTGATGCTGAGGATCTATCACAGGAAATTCTGCTTTGTATCATAGAAAGTATGCAAAAGCAGAAAATTGATAACCTCGGCAATTATATCTGGCGGGTTGCACATAATCGATATGCAAGAAAAATCCAGCAAAATCAACATGAAAAGAATATTGTATACGGTGAAGAATACTTATTTGATATTGAAGACAAAACTTCACTGATTGATAATATACAAAAAACTGAAGAATACAGCTTGACCTTCAAAGCACTGCATACTCTCAGTTCGATGTATAGAAATATCTTAGTTGATTTTTATGTTTACGAGCTTAATATATATCAGATTGCAAAAAAATATGATCTTTCTGTTGAAACAGTGAAGTGGCGTCTGCACACAGGCAGAGAAAAAATGAAAGTGAGATTGGATATTGTGAATAAAACTTACAGTAAAATTAAAATGCATGTAATGTGCAATGGTTCTTTTGATCCAAATAAGTACTTATGCAATCAAATTTATAAAGCAATCGCAGTTGCTTGTTATGATTCTCCGATAACTATTGAGGAAGTAAGTCTTGCAACTGGAATTCCAACATTATATCTCGAAGAAGCTCTTGAGTATATGATATACGGAGATGCAATTGAGAAAGTCGGCAATAAGTATCAAACGAACTTTATTATTGTAAAAGAATCAGACAATCAAAAAATGTGCAATGCTTTACAATCGAAAATCAAGGAGATTGCCGAGAAGGTCTGGACTGTATATGATAATAGTATTGAAGAAATTAAGAGCATAGGCTTTTACGGAAAAGACTTCCCTATAACAAAGCTTGCTTATATCGTTCTTCCCTCAATACTTAGGACAGCAGTCAGTAAAGCCAAAGAAGAAAATCCTTTACCTCGTCCTTTACGCAAAGACGGTGGAAATGGTTGGTTTATTGTTAATGAAGGTATTGAAAAATTAGATGAGCTATATGCCGGATGCAATACCTACTCATATAATGACAACATTAAATTGACTTACTATTGGTTAGGGAAACTTTTTGATAATGAATTAAATGTTGCATTAAGAAATGCTGAATTTTTCGTTTCACATATAAATAATGAAACCGGTGAATTCGATAATGATAATACAGAGGATACCGCAAAAGCGCTCCGTTTTAATTTGGTGTTTAAGCAAAATAACAGGTATTATTCTAATATAACTATTTTTAACAAAGAACAATATATTGCTTCTTATGATTTAACAAATATGGAACATGAAATAACTGGGTTATTGCATGATTGGGTTGCAACCCTTTACAAACAGTATAAGACTTTTACTCCTAAAAGACTGCATAACCAAGTAAACGGAAATGTACAAAGCTATTCCTTTAATGTTGTTGCTCACGTAATAAAAGAATTACAGGAAAATGGTATGCTTCGAACTCCCTCTCAGGATGAGCCATTTGTTGACAACATATTTTTAACAATATTTTAATATCATCAAATATAAAACTGTCTATGCGAGACCTTGCATAGATAGTTTTTTTATGTCTGTTCAGGTTAACCCAGTCTTATCATTTCATCTATGCAGTGTTTTGCATCTTTGATTGTCTGAGAATCAAGAACAATTTCTTCACCACCGTCGCTGTTTATGCAGTCATACAGGTCAACAAGTGTAGTTGCTTTCATATTGGAGCAGATAAGTTTCTTTGACATAGCATAAAACTTCTTATCGGAGCACATATATTGCAGATGCTCGGCAATGCTGTTTTCGGTTCCGATTATGAATTCCTTATGGTCGGATTTGATTGCATAGTCCATTATCCCCGAGGTAGAGCCGATATAATCGGCCAGTGCGACAACATCGGGTTTACATTCCGGATGTACCAGCACAAGTGCGTCGGGGTGTGCAGCTTTTACTTCCTGAATATCCTTAAGCGTAACTGCGGCATGAATCGGACATCCTCCTTGCAGAAGTTTGATATTCTTTTCGGGAACCTGCTTCGCTACATAATCGCCGAGATTGCAGTCAGGGATGAATAGGATATTATTATTCGGAATAGCTTTTACAATCTTCACTGCAGAAGATGATGTAACGCAGACATCGCAGACTGTTTTAAGCTCTGCGGTGGTGTTGATATATGCGACAACAGTGTAATTGGGGTACATTTTCTTCACCCCAAGAATGAACTCCTTATCCATTTGTTCCGCCATCGGACATCCGGCAACAGCATTTGCAAGATAGACTGTTTTTTCTGGTGAAAGAATTTTGACTGTCTCTGCCATAAACTTGACACCGCACATAATAACTGTCTTTTGTGTCGCTTTTTCAGCCATAACACTCAGCTGATATGAATCACCGCTGAAATCTGCACATTCGAGAATCTCACGCGCCTGGTAACTGTGTGCAAGAATACATATATCTTTTTCTTTTTTTAACTTTATAATTTCGTCTTGTATATCTCTGACCCGTCTCATTTTTATTACCATCCCTTTCAAGAAAATAAAATTTATTATGTGTTTATTATATCCGCTTCTCGTTTTTTGTCAAGTCGAGAGATATACGAGCATCAGTCTTCGTAAATAGCCTTTTTCAATAATGTTACCGTCATTTCAACTCTTCCCTCAATGAACGGGCTTTTCAAGCCGACACGCTCGAGATTTTCGAAATATGTCTTCGAAAAATCTCGTTCCAGCATATCAAGATAAGCATCAACCCCGGCTCCTGCTTCTGCAAGATCCATTTCATATAGTTGAATTGCTGTATCTATAGATACAAAATAGCTTGTTACGTAAAATGGGCTTACAAAGAAATGCTCAATATCAATCCAACTGAACATATAATACTCATCGCTATCACTCGTGGTTATTCCAAATTCTTTGGCGTTCTTCCCGGCAATCTCGTTAAGCATATCGACTGTAAGGGTATCTTCATCGAGCGAATATACCTCTTCCTCGAATGCATTATAATATCCCTGATAAATATATGTATCAACAGCAGTAAGGAAGGCTGATGTTTTAACAGCTTCTTTGACTTCATCTGTACAACCGCTCAGATAATTCAGGAGCAGATACTCCATCCCCTGCGAAGCTGCCTCAGCATCTTCAATTATATATGTCTGATTATAATTTATATACGAATCTGTGAAATGCCCGAACTCGTGAGCAAAATCAGACAAATCGTAAATAGAACCGGTGCTGTTCATAAATATAAACGGCGCATCGAAAGTCTGTAGGTATGTCTGATAGGTTGTTGTCATTTTATCCGGCGAATATTCAATGTCATATAAATTGTAATTTTCAAGATAGTTGAAAATGCTTTTTATTTTTGAAGACATTTTCTGAGTTGATTTTTCTATTGCATATAACATCTCGTTATCTGCCATTGGTAATGCGTAATCCTTGTCATAATAACCTTCTGTGTTGAGTCTTTTATATAATGGTACAATATATTCCTTTATATCCTCAGTGAAATTTGAAACATCGCCGGGTGTATATTCACGGGAAAAGCTATCATAAGCATAATCGATATATCTGTCGTATCCCATTTCATCAGCTATATCATGACGAACTTCGACAAGGTCAATATATATTTCGCCAAGCAGCTTATTGTATTTATCGTAATACAGAACAAGAACTTCGTAATATTCAGTATCATCGATATCTTCACTAAGAATAGTTGAAAGCTCCTGTTCTTTACCTTCATATTCGATAACAGGCGAAGCATATAGTTCATAATACTGTTCAACAAGGTCAGCTTCTTCTTGCATAAGCTCAACTATCTCGTCGGTGTAGAAATTACCATCAGCATACGCATCATAACAGCCCTCGCCGAAATATTCCGATTCGAATTTATCTGCATAAACCGACTTGCTACAGGTAATATAATAATCGGCTACCTTCTGTTCAAGTATTGGTTCGTTCTTGTTGTAATATTCAACCTCGGCACTGTAGTATTCATCTGCCGTATTCGAATTATATTTTATTTGAGCATAAGTCGACATGGTATAAAATTCCCAATAATCATAATTTACACTCTGAGCTGCTCTGAGCTGATCGTTATAAGAGTTCTCACCACTTATAACAATTATCGCTTCTCTGAAAACATCAATAACCGAGTTTACATCGACATGATGATATTGGATTTTGTCAAACGATATTGTACGTCTTCCGTAATTGTTCGATGCAGGAAAAATAAAACTCTTGATTACAAGGATAACGACCAATGCAATGACCGAAATAATTATAGCTTTTTTTCGGTTATTCTTTTGATATGTATTGTAATAAATCATATGCTGCTCCTAATTTATATTTGGTTATACTTTTAATTAAATATGATAGCCATCTTATTTTGCTTCGTGAAGGATTATATTATTGCAGCCCTCGAATGCCTTATCACTGATAATCTCGATGCTTGCAGGCAAATAAACATCACGCAAAGCTGTGCAATCCTTGAATGCCCAGGCATAAATGCGTTTTGTACCTTCATTAAGCACAACCTCTTTCAAATTTTCGCATTTAAAAAATGTAAATGGAATTATTGATTCAACAGTACCCGGTATTTCAATTCTCTCGATACCGCAGCGTGTCATTGCATACTGCCACATATCCTTTAACTTCGGCGGCAGTATAACCTCCTTCAGGTTAACACAGCCGTCAAAAACAAACCCGCCAATCTGGGTTACAGTATCGGGAATAACCACCTTGACGAGGTCTTTTCTTTCCTTGAATAAATCATCGAACAAAACAGTTACTTTGATGTTGGTCGGAATAATCGCTGTATCTCCGGTACCCACACATTTTGTTATGCAAAATGACTCATCATCAATCATTCTGTAATAAAAGTCTAACATGCTACACCTACACCTGCTGTTTTCGCTTATTTTATTATATTCTAACATTCATTTGATATAATTACAATACAGAATTTTATATCATTTCAAAAATGTTCAATGTATCTGTTTTACTCTACAGGGTAAAATAAATCCGAAGGGAGAAATTCTATGAGCGAAAAAAACAAAAATCCAAAGAAGAGTATAACAAATAAAAACAAGAAAACCGCAGGCAACAATCAATGGACAAGCACAGGTCTTAAGCCGACTGATGACAAGCGCGAAAGACGCGACGGTCCAGGCGGTGAAGACGGAAAATAATTTAATGACTTAAAAAGAGAGCATTAAACTGCTCTCTTTACTTTGAATTGTTATATCAGATTTTAATTCAATATCATAAAATAATATTGATATAAAAATTACGGAGGTATCGTTTAATGAATAATAAAAAAGCTTCTGTTGCTTATGCAACGCTCAAAGGAAACCCAAAATATCCTGAGATACATGGGCTTGTTATATTCAGAAATGTCAAGGACGGCGTTATTGTATCCGCTGAAGTTGAAGATCTGCCTGAATACCAGCCCGCAACAGCAACATCACAGCCAATCGGTCCGTTTGGATTCCATCTGCATGAAAACGGTGATTGTGATATGCAACCAAATGAGGGAGCTTTCATGGCAGCCGGCGGTCATTGGAATCCTGACAATCAACCTCATGGCAACCATGCAGGTGATTTCCCTGTTTTGTTCTCAAACAATGGTAAATTAAAAATGTCTTTCTTCACAAATCGGTTTAAAGTTGCTGATATAATCGACCGCGCTGTTGTAATTCATGAAAATCCTGATGATTACCGTACTCAGCCCTCCGGCAACTCAGGCGAAAGAATAGCCTGCGGTGTTATTGAAGCATACAGCAGACATTAAATTATCTGGTTACCCTTTGTAAACGATTTTATCATTACCCTTCCGTCATTTGCATAGCATTCCATTGTCCTTCCGTAGTTCTCACCGACATCTGAAGCAACAATCCTGATACCCAGTATATTCAGCTCATCCACAACGGCTATTATATTCCGTTCGCCAACCTTGAGTGTATTGTTTGTAAACATCTGTGCTCCACCCGCAATTTTTGCAGTCATCCTGTGAACAGCGGCACCCTTTACCCGCATAGCACGGACAAGCTCTTTTATAGCGGTGTTCGCATATTTATAGACATTGCTGTCGTTGCTGCAAAGATCGCTATTCGACAGCAGTACATGCGACAATCCGATTACCTTTGCTGTTTTATCATATAAACAGGTGCCGACACACGAACCGAGAGCATAGGTTATCAATATATCATCACCTGAGGCTATTTTCATGTCGGATATTCCAACAGTTATTATATTCCCCACTATTCCGCCCCCAGGCTCTTGAGAATTGCGTTCAAAGAATCGATTTCAGGTAACATTATCAGATGGCTTGTAATATGCTCTTCACCGATAAAGTCCTCCTGTAGCATCAGTACCTTGTCGCCTGTCATGCCGAATATCGATGCCGGCACACTCATTATTGCGCCTGCCATATCAGCACAAATATCGGGTGTTGATATTTGTATGCTTAACCCTGTCATAGCAGCCAATGCATTCAGGTATGTGCTTGACATTATATTGCCTATTTCCATAAACACCGAACGATCCATCTCGCTCAGATTATTCAGACTGTCGATTTCCTGACCGAGCAGTGTTTTTATAACAACACTCAGAAACTTTTCCTCGAACACAAGCATAATAACGCCCTTGACATCCTCGGACAAAGTCATCAAAATCCCGACCACAGGGTTTTCCGGGCCACCGAGAACCTTTGTAACATCCTCGACATTCATGATATTCAAAACCGGCACCGACATATTTACCCTGTCAGACAACAGCGTTGCAAGTGCAGTTGCTGCGTTGCCTGCACCGATGTTTCCTATTTCCCTGAGAGCATCAAGCTGAAACTCGTTCAGGCTCTCAATGTTGTTTATACTGTTCGCACTCATAAGCCCCTCCTGCAAAACTTTATACTTATATTTCGACAGAATCAATTATGACTAAAGACAATATTGAATATTTACATTTACATAATAAAAATATTGTGCTATTATATACATATATTTAACTCCCATTGAAAGGCTGATATAATGCCACTTAAAAGCGAGATATTGAAGGAGCTTGAAGCGAACAGAGACACCGACCTTTCCGGACAAATGCTTGCAGAGAAGCTGAGTGTGTCAAGAAATGCTGTTTGGAAGGCTGTCAACACCCTCAAGGATGAAGGATACACAATCCTGTCCGGACAGAACAAGGGCTATCGGCTTGCCGAAAACAACGACCTGATTTCTGCCGAAGGAATCAAAAACTTTCTCTGCGACAAGAACAAACAGCTCCCTGTTTACATATATAAAGAAATTGACTCCACCAACAACGAAGCTAAAAGGCTGATTGCTAACGGTATGACAACAAATGCTCTGATTGCGGCTGAAACTCAGACTGCCGGCAGGGGCAGATTCGGTCGTCAATTTTATTCGCCTGAACAAACCGGCATTTATATGACGCTGATTGTAAATCCGCAATTTAATATAAATGATGCTGTTCTGATTACCTCGGCAGCTTCTGTTGCTGTAGTACGCACAATTGAGAAGTTGACAGACAAAAAACCGCAGATAAAATGGGTGAATGATGTCTATCTGGATGGCAAAAAAATATGCGGTATCCTCACCGAGGCTACCACAAGCTTTGAAACCGGCACTGTACAGAGTATAATAATCGGTATCGGTATCAATATCAGCACAGCCGATTTTCCTGTCGAGCTAAAAGATGTCGCTGCTGCATTAAATCCTGACGGCATCACAAGAAACAAACTGATTGCTACCATTGTAGACAACCTGCTGGAGCTGACAGATAACTTGACAGACAGATCGTTTCTTGACGACTACCGCAGCCATTCGCTTGTAATCGGTAAGCATATCGACTACTACAAAAACGGCGAGAAATTCAATGCATATGCTGCAGCAATCGACGACACAGGCGGTCTTGTCATCCGCAACGCAAACGGCAGCGAAGAAACCCTCCGCAGCGGCGAGATAACGGTAAGGGTTAAGCGATAAAATATGTTTTATGGAATTATCATTATTAGATAGATTATGAATAGAGAATTATCCGAGCACGGGAGCATAAAAAAGCGGGCGAGAACATGAAATTCATCACCCGTGGTTGGATAATTCCATAGCACGAAACTGCGGACTGTTTTCGCGGAGCTATGGGGATA
>Ga0209417_1000991_pt1 | contig 56461 bp, 41 predicted proteins | sample RifGroF2_FD_184002 | JGI IMG/M metagenome (GOLD analysis project Ga0209417, IMG submission 184002) | Groundwater microbial communities from Rifle, Colorado, USA - Groundwater F2 (SPAdes) (version 2) | ecosystem: Environmental > Aquatic > Deep subsurface > Groundwater | place: Rifle, Colorado... | reverse complement strand
TTGCCCGGTTGATCTGGGTTATTTTGGTCCGGGTTGGAACCGAAAATTTGCATCCTGAAAAATCAGGGGTTTTTCACGTTCGACTAAATAAATTCCCTGCCAGGTACCCAGGTTCAGCCGATGATTTGAAATTGGAATAGTCAGACTGGCACCAATTAATGACGACTTTAAATGTGCAGGCATATCATCTGAGCCTTCTTCGGTATGAGAATAGATTGGATCATTCTCCGGAATCAGTTTATTCATGAATTTTTCGAAATCGTACCTCACCGATGGATCAGCGTTTTCATTCAGGCTAATCCCAGCCGATGTATGCTGAATCAGGATGTTTACCAAACCTTTTTCAGGTAATTTGGGCAGTTGCCTCTCAATCAGGTCGGTAATGAGGTGGTATCCTCGTTTAAAGACGGGCAAAGTGATTTCGAGTTGTTCTATCATAAGAGTTTCAAGTTTCGTGTTTCAGGTTTCGAGTTACGGGTTTCGTGTTGCATGGTTTGAAACCCGTAACTCGCATCACGCAACTCGTAACATTAATTTCTCCACTAATAATGCTTCCCCATAAAATCATCAAACGCATTATACACACCGCCTGTTTGTTGCTTCACCTGTTGAATGGCCTGCTGTTCTTTCCATTGTGAGGCTAATTGTTTCAAAGTCGGGTCAGCATGTTTGAAAAACATTTTATAGGAAGTGCAGAATCGTGGTTTTCGGTGGTCTTCCGGATCTTTAATACGGTCTTTGGTGCAACCGCCATAGCAGTTACGCAACCAGCTGCATTGGCGGCATTCGCGCGGCAGCACTGCCTTGGCTGCCCCAAAAGTCTGCTGAGTTTTGGTATTCAGCATATTGATGATGCGGTCGTGCATAATGTTTCCCAGTTTCCATTTGGGTTCCACAAAAAAATCGCAACTATAAACATTCCCATTGTGTTCCACCACCACATATGGTCCACATTCTTTTGCCATCGTACATTCCGGAGCTTCCATGCCAACATACGAATGGAAAACGGATTCGAAATGCCGGATGGATGTGGTTGGAACACCATCAACGAAATCAGCCATCCACAAATCGAACATCCTGATCAGGAATTTGCCGTAATCTTCAGCCGAAACCGAAAAGGGAGCCGCTTTTGTCGGATCATTTTTATCGGTTTCCACAATCGGGATAAACTGCATAAAGGTATATCCAAGTCCTTTGTAGTAAGCGTATAATTCATCCGGAAATTGTACTGAGTATGAAGTCAGGCAGCACATGGCATTGGCTGCTACGCCTTCCTGCTGAAGCATTATCGCATTTTCTTCAACACGCTGGTGTGTTCCTTTTTGTCCTTTGTCAAACCGATACCGGTCGTGAATGTGTTCCGGGCCGTCAAGTGAAACACCTACCAGCCAATCGTATTCTTTCAGGAAAGCTGCCCAGTTTTTATCCAACAACAGACCGTTGGTTTGCAGGCCATTTCCTACCATCTGGTTGTGCCCGTATTTTTTTTCCAGTTCAATGACCCGTTTGTAAAAATCAAGTCCCATTAAAGTCGGTTCGCCTCCCTGCCACGCCAGCGAAACGTTTTCGCCTGACTGTTGCATAACCTGCCTAACCAACTCTTCCTGAATTTCATGACTCATCCGATGAACAGTTGTTTGGTGAAACAGCGATGATTTTTCAAGATAGAAGCAATAGGTACAGTCCAGATTACAATCCGGACCGGTGGGTTTAATCAAAACTGAATTTAAAGGACGATGTTTGGCCATTATTCAACTGTAAGACGGACAAACATACGAATAAAAGCTTTTTGAGAAATATTCATCCGGACTATAGTTTTTGAATACGAATGATTTCCTGTAACTCCTGAATTTTAACTTTTCGCTCATACGAAAAATTGGAGCTAGAATCCTGAAGATGTTCAAACAGAAACAGTGACTTCCGAAGATAATTGGCTTTGGTCAACGTAAACGAATGTCCGATTTCCTGACCGAGAATCTTTAGAATATCAGCCAGTTTCTCGAGTTGATCGTCCGAAGTAAAAGTTGTTTGAATTAAGGATAAAAACTCCTCATTTTCGAGCATAACAATTTGTTCGATATCCAGTTTTAATTCCTGAATCAGCTCTTCATGAACCGCAGACTCCATTTGTTCCTGCTGATTTTCCTCTTTCATTTTCAGAATCCTTCGTATTAAACTGGCCAGAAAGAATCCCATTTCTTCGAATTGACGGATCAGGTAATCGCGTGATGGCATATGGAATTGAATTAAGGATTTGATCTGTTAAAAATGTTCAAAAACTAAGCTGTAATCAGAATTTATAAGCGGCTTTACGTAAGTCAGAAAGACTCCTGATAGGATTTTCAGGTTTCAGGTATTTTGCCAGAAAACCATGTATTTTCACCCTGATTTCCTGTGCTGTTTTCGAGTCCATCCGATCGAAGGAATGGCCGCCGGGAGCATCCTGGAAAATTTCATATTCAAACTTTTTCCCTTCTGCCTTCAGCGCTCTGATCAGTCCTTCAACCTCCAGCACATTTACATCGTCATCATTTGTATTGGTATGAATCAACAGCGGAGTAGATTTCATTTTGCCAACATTCCAAACGGGTGAACGACGCCTGTATTCGGCTACATTCTGATTTGCAGTCTGGCCGATGTGATAATCAGCTTCAAACTGTGCACGGTAACTTTGATCGTAATAGCCCATCCGGGCGATCAGATCACTCACAGGAACACCTGCAAAGGCACATTGGAAATCATTGGGGTGATCGAAAATATTCATCAGTGTAATTAGTCCTCCATGGCTCCAACCCACCAATCCAGCCCTGTTCTGATCAACAAATTCAAAGTTCTCAATCATATAGTTACGACTGGCATATACATCTTCGATTTCAAGACCACCATAGTCGATGGCTTCATACATCGATTTTCCATAACCAGTACTGCCCCTGTAATCGGGTGCAACTACCACATATCCCTGGCTAACCAATTCTCTGACAATATGAGCATAGTAGGTAGTAAAATCAGCATGAACCCCGCCATGCGGCAACACGATCAACGGATATTTCTTATGAATGTCAATCCCTTTGGGAATAAACGTGTAAATCCAAAATTTCACCGGATTGCCGGCGCCCATTGCATCCGGATTTTTTTCCTTCCACTTCGGTGGGCCATAAATATATAACTTGTCAACATGAGCAACATCTCCAACTTTTTGATCCCACATCAGGTCATCCAGTTGTTTGGCAAGCTGATCGATCCGATGGTCAAGGTTGGCATCGTTCTTTTGGAGTGTTTCCAAATTTTTTGTCACTCCCGTTAAATCCTGTGAAAATGAAGTAAAAGCAATCTGGATCACAACCAGAAAGAGTATAATTTTCTGTTTCATTTTGATGTATATTTAAATTTCAGGAAAGTATTTCTTAAACTGCCTGATACAAATTTAACTAACATATTCCGGTAAAAACCCGAATTGAAGTCAGGATTTGAATAATCTTTCAAATCCCGGGTAGGCTTTTAATTCAAGCAAATCAAAATCAATCAGCTTTTGCTGAACGAGTGGCAATTGATCAACAATTTCGCGGGCATGAGCTTTGTCACGAGCTTCCAGCACCAGCACCGCACAATGATCTTCGGTGAAATACAATTCACGGATCAGTCCTTCCTGATGCAGTTCCCAGGCTTTGCGGGCTTCCGCTTCCAGATGGGGTTTGTAATCAGTATCCAGTACTCCCGGCAATTCTTTTTCAATAGCAAGTATTTTCATATCAAGGAAAAAGTAGAAAGGTATAAGTTTTTTGAAACATCAATTTTTGGTTCAGTTATTTTCTGAGAATTCGAACAAAATCAATAGGATCTTGTCTGTAATCCCAAATTGTCAGAATTTCAACATTTGTTTTGGTTTCCCGGTAAGTTATAAAATAGTCTTTTACAATTTTGATGCGTATATCTGGAACAATTGTTTTTTTTCCAAGTTTGGGAAATTTACTGATTAATTCAATTGTGTTTTCAAAAATCTGATTGAGACGTTTGCTGTAAGTAATGGATTGGTTTCGTTCTATCCAATATTCGAGTATGGCCTTTCTGTCATCGAAAGCTCTTTTCGACCAAATTACTTGTTTAGCCATTTGCCAATTTCCTGATTTGCCTGTTTATTAGTTAAAAATTCGCCTCTTTCTATCTGACTTTTGGCTTCTTCAATGGCTTTCATATGATCCTCGGACAACTGAAAAATCTCCTCATCATGATTTGCATCATCCAACATCCGGTAAATTTCGTTCAGGACTTCTTCATCATCAATTTGATTGATCTTCCGGATTACTTTATTTCTTAATTCTTTGTTTGTCATATCGCAAAGTATTTGAATGTAAAGTTATTAATTCAATCCAAAAAAAATAATTCATTTAATAAAAGTCGACAATCTCGTTTCTTTTAATATTTAACTTTCTTCATTTTGCGTTGATTGTTTGATCATTGGCTAATCCAAGTATTCCGAGATAGAGCAGTTTGGCAGCATCCTCCATAATTTCCGGCGTTAAAGCATCCGTGTTGTCCAAAGGATGATGGTAATAAACGGGTTTAACAGTTCCGGAAGTTCCCAGACCAAGAGTTTTGTAACCTGCTTTTTCGAAGATAGCTCCGTCGGTGCGAGGTCTGCCATAGTTGACACGAGATTCGGTAGCAGAAAGATCGCGATGAATGTATTTTTCGTTGGCATCGGTAAAATGCTTTAAAATATCAGGAAAACTTTTCCCATTTCCGAGCTGGAAACCTGTTCCATTTCCTACCATGTCGAGATTGATCATACATACCACTTTTTCTTTGGGCCAAACAGGTGATTCTACCAGTTTAGTACTTCCGAAAAGTCCACATTCTTCACCTCCAAAAAACACGAAAATAATGGTGCGGGCGAGTTTTTCTGAGGAAGCTGCAAGCGCTTTGGCTGCTGCAAGAATATCGACCGAACCGGAAGCGTTGTCTAAAGCGCCCGGAAACAAACAACCCGGACTGCCAATAGCATCGAGATGGGCACCCAAAATGATGGCTTCTGATTTCAGTTCAGGATCAGAACCTTCTATCATTCCGATTACATTGCACGAATGGCTATCCGGAAAATGTTTGGTCGAAGCTGAAATCTGAACTTTTTTATTCAATGAGAAAGAATTGGGCTGAAGACTTTTTTTGATACCCTTATGGACATCGGCATATTTTTGGTTCGTTCCGTTAAACAAATCATTCACAACATTTTCAGCAATGTGTGCATAAACAAAACCTTCCAGGAATGAAGTGTTGGGATTGGCAATTTTACCTACATACAATAACCCTGAAGCTCCTAATTCTTTGGCGCGCTTAAATTTGTAACGGTGGTAACTGTATGGTTCCCACTTTTGCAGGGAGTCCTTGCCACTGAAAGGAAGACCGGTTTCCATAAGCAGGATTTTTCCTTTTACATCAATGTCCTTATAATCGTCGTAGCCTAATTCGGGCGCGGAAATGCCAAACCCGACATAAACGATTTCTCCGGAAACTTTTCCTGAAGCAGAGTTGGAACCGGGGAAATAGTCATCGGGAAACTTATATTCTTTTTTCGGATTGTTTTCGCCGGCAAATAAAGTGACACTTCCCTGATTTAGCACGTCACTATAGGCATTTGGGAAAAATTGCAAATAAGTTCCGTCATTCAGGCCTGGTTTTACACCAGCTTTTTGAAGCTGACCGGCTACCCATTGGGCGGCCGCCTGATATCCCGGAGAACCAGATAAGCGGCCACCATACTTGGCCGAAGTCAATTCAGTTGCATCGTTCAGCAAATCGTGACTCGAAATGGAATGAAAGGTGGTAAGCCTTGATTTTTCCTGATCTTGTGAATTTCCATTTAGGACAGAAAAACTGAGAAAAATAAAAAATAAATATTTGAATGAGTTCATAAGTAGTATTTTCTGACATAAAAATAGACAATTGACCCGGAATGCCATTAAATGAATCTGCTTTTAATAAAGAAATTCATTCGTGTCCGGTTAAAATTTGTCCATCTGCTTAAAACGCTTATTTAGTTTAACCTCTACGAGGTAAATGACGCATGGGCCTTGATTTTACTACAATACTGAATCTCCCTTCGACAGGCTCAGGGAACGCCTACGGAGAATTTTCCGCGTAGCGGATAAAGTATTGTAGATCAATACAAACAAAATTCACTTTTCCGCGTAGCGGATAAACTTTTTGACTTACCGGACAACAATGAAAGAAATTTAAAATCACTACCTTTTTCTCCGTTCATCAATTTCCTTTTGGAGAATTTCATTGACATTAACCTTCGATTTTCTCAACAAATAAATGGTAGTTCCCTTTTCACGGGCAAACTCATTGGTAATCTCGTCAAATCTGGAGACACTTTCAAAGTATGGTTGCGACACGATTAACTCTTCGCCATTATCATTAATTTCCTTGACCCGAATAATATATCTGATTTCCTTGTCAAGCCTGAACCAATTGATATAATCGGCATTCAATGAAACAGCCCCGATGTTTTTAATTTTGGAGTAGTAATTAATAGCCCCGGCCTGACCGTAATTATCGCAATAAATGAGGGTGTGATCTGGGTCTGAAATTTGGGCATATGCACTGTCGACTTTACGTGCCAGTTCTTTCCAGCCCAACATATCGGCAAAATCCTGGGGTAGAGCATGGTCTTTTCCATCTTCCCAGCGAAGCAGTCCGAAATCTTTATATTGCTGTGCATGTTGCCTGATTTCCTGCGGTGTGCGGTTGGGAAAAGCCACTTTTAACATCGGCAAGAATAACAGAATCGGGATAATCAAAATTGTTGGACGAAGATATTTACCCCACTTCCCTTTTGAAATCTGTTCAAGATAAACAGCGCCAAAAACCAATAAAACCGGGTAAAGGCCGATGGCATAATACCCTTTTGCCCTGAACCAGACGAAGATCAGGATGGTAAACAGGAACGACCAGCCAATAAACCGGTATTTCCTGAAAGGTTTATAAATCAGAAAAGCCACCCATGAAGCAATGATGACAAAGGAAGAGCCAAAAAAGAATAAAATTTGTTCTTTCAGAAAATCTGTACGGCTTACATTGACGAGTTGAGTATTGGCAAGTTCGTTTAAGTGATGGATGACCGGAAAGTTATTTTGATATTGCCAGATCAGGTTGGGCGAAATCAGGATAAGTGCCAGAAATGCTGCACTATAAAAATGTTTATTCAGGAAAAACCTGCGGTGTTCAGTCAGTAAAACTGCCGGGAGTAAACCAAGGATCAGGAAAGCAATGTTGTACTTATTTAGAAAACCAATGGCAAAAACTACCGCTGCAATATAAAGCCATTTATTTTTTTCTGATAAAATATATTTTACCAACACAAAATAAATCAATGTCCATGCAAGAATATCAATTGAATTGGGCTGATAAAGCGTATTGATGCGAAGCAAAATAGAAAAAAGGACTGAAATACCAGCCAAAGTCAGGGCAAACCAATTCCCTTTTAGTTCTTCAACAGTTTTCCACACCACCAGCAGCGTCAATGACCCAAAAAGTGCAGGAAAAAATTTTACCCAGAATACGCCATTTCCGAGAAGCATGATGAGGTATGAAATCCACGAAGTAACAGGCGGAACCGAGGTATATCCCCAAGCCAGGTGCCGGGCCTGATCAAGATGCAAAAACTCATCCCGGTGCAGTTCATACACCGGATCAATCAGTAAATACTGAAGAATAAATTTGGTAAGAATTAGCCCAAGAAGAACAAGGTTTCTGGTTTTCATAGCGGCAGTTGTTTGTTTTGGTTTTATTTTCTGGCCGCTAAAATTACTGATTTCCTCAAAACAAGGATTTTATTTAGGTCAACTTCCTTATTTTATCGGTAACCGAACCTTGTTCCGTGATCCGTATGATGCGCAAAGCAATTGTTGCCATCAATCCGGGTTTCAGGATGATGTTTACTATTCCGGCAACTTTGGTATCGCGGAGGGCAATCTCCAGCTCTTTTTTTTCTACGGAAACCGAACTAAACTGATTAGCAAATTTCCAGGCGCCATTGCGGGCCAGTTTCATGCTGAAATCAACCAGGTAATCATCCACTTTTCCCGACCATTTTAAAATGTATTTCAATGCAGGCCAAACAGCAGATAAATTTCCCTGAACTTCGTGCACCAGCGACGATAAGATTTCATTGATCTTGTTAAAGTCAGTTTCCAGATCGGCCAGGTTTTTACCTTCTGAAACTTCTGTAGCAGCAATGCCCAGATCGAGGTTAATATGCGCATTTATTCCCATCAGCAAGTGCTGCAATACGATGGGCCAGTATTGATCTAATAGTTCAAAGGCTTTTCGCCACGATTCTGTTACTGGTTGATTTTTTCGGTAAGCTTCGTAAGCATCGAGGTAACGGTTGGCAAAAGCAACATCCAATTGTTCCATTCGTTGGGCATCATCAAAAAAGCCTGATGCAATTCCTTCTTTTACTCTGATGGTTACTTTCCGGTAGAGGGCTGCAAAATAGCCTGCCGGATCGTTGTTGTCTTCTGATTGTGCGATAATTTCATCCAGTGCGAAAATCACCTCGTCAATAGTATTGATTTTGTCAGGAGCCATTCGGTATTAGGGTTAAATTCAACTCTACCTGAAACACTTCAGTTGGCTGGTTGTTTTATTAAACGAAAAAAAGAACCTGTCCCAATTATCCCTGAGGAATTTTAATTGAGTCAGGCTCCTTCAAAATTTATAAAATCGGTTTGGTTCTAAATTCTATTTTTTGTACTCGAATGCCTTGTGGGGTAGCAGTGGAAATTGTGGAATGACAACCGGTTCTTCAGCCATTTTCTTTTTCAGGAACTGAATGGCGGCATCCAACTGGGCATCACCTCCTTTGAAGGTGGCATTTGGCAGGTTATCTACTACAATGTCCGGATCAACACCGTGACCTTCAATAATCCATTCGCCTTTGTCGGTATAAACGCCCATCTCTGCCGCAGTGGCAATGCCGTTATCCACCAGTCGGTTGCCCGACGATAGCCAGATTTCGCCGCCCCAGGTACGGGTTCCAATCACTTCGCCAATATCCATTCGTTTGATACCTTCGGCAAAAGCTTCACCATCGGACGCTGTGTTTTCGTTACAAAGCACAACGATATGACCCCGGAAGGCATATTGCATGTTCCAGTAGGGTTTTCCGGCACGCGACTGCCAGTAGAACCAGGCTTTGCGCAACAGACGGTTCAATATCCAGCTATCGATGTTACCACCACGGTTACTACGCACATCAATGATTAATCCCGGACGATCAAAAACAGGGTAGTAGCCTTTTACAAATTCATCGAAATTACCGCCTCCCATAGCCCGGAGGTGGAAATAACCAACTTTATTTTCGGTTTTGCTTTCCACTTCCAAACGACGGGTGTGTTCCCATTCGCTGTAACGCAAGTCGGCGTCGGTGCCCATACTAACCGGTTTTACGATCTGGTCGTATTCTTTTCCTGATTGGTTTTTAAGGCTCAACCTCACTTCCTGACCTTCTTTTTTATTAAGCAACTGGTTGATGTGTTCCACTTCAAGCACATTTACTCCATTGATTTTGGTGATAACATCGCCTGCTTTAACCAGAAGCTGAGGTTGTGAAAGTGGTGACCGTTTTTCAGGATAATCAGGATCGCCGTTAAAAATGTGTTCAATGATGTAGCCGCCCTTATTCGCATCTTTTTCGAGACGGGCACCCAATGAGGCCGGGGCAATGTCGTCAGGCGAAACACGCTTGTCGCCACCGTAAACAAATGTATGCAGGGCCGACAATTCGGAAACCATGCTGGCCATCAGGTCGTCGAGTTCGTAGCGGTCGGTTATTCGTTCAACCAACGGCAGATGGCGGTCATAAATAGCTTTCCAATCCACGCCGTGCATGTTTTTATCGTAGAAATAATCACGTTCGAGCCGCCAAGCATCAAGCAACATCTGTTTCCAGTCTTCAACCGGATCAATCCGGAATACCCAGTCCTTCAGGTTTACTTTGGCATCTTTCAACTCGGCTTTTTTACCGTTGGCATCGGTTACATAAATGCCATCAGCTTTTCGGATTAGAATTTTTTCACCATCCCCCGAAAGGTCAAATCCCTGAACTTTATCGGTCACTTCAACGGGAGGATTGTCTTTTTTGTTTGAGATTTCAAGCGTATATAACTTGCGGTTTTGGAAGTCAGACGGGTCCGACTGAATCCAGTACAGATATTTTTTATTCACCTGAAGGGATGAAATATTGTCGGCAGGAACAGGAACTTCATAGAACTTGTTAACAGCATTAACCATATCCGGAAGTTTTTCCGGCTTTTTCACTTTTTCTTTTTCCTTTTTTCCTTTGTCATCCTTTTTGGATTCAGTAGCATCCTTTTTATCATCTTTCTTTTCCTCTTTTGGATTTAACTCATCGTAATTCAGGAATGGTGAACGCAGAGAATCGTAAAGCGCCAGCATGTATATTTTGCTGGTCTTGGTGTAATACGGTTCGGGCTGACGCGGTCCCCACGGACTCGGTACCGAAGTACTGAAAGTACGGTCAGAAACAAAATACAACCATTTACCATCGTTACTGAAGGTCGGATCGTAACTTTCCAACCGGTCGTTGGTCAGGTAATAGGATTGACTGGTTTCCACATTCACCACTTTTATTTGTACCTGCTGATTGTCTGCCGGATCGGTATAAGCCAGCCATTTGCTGTCAGGCGACCATCTAAGATCTCCAAACCCGCCCATGCTGTCCTGATCAATTACCCGGACGACTTTAGTTGCACTATCATAGAGTTTCAGGGCATAATCTTTCTCGGTATAAGCGATGTATTTTCCGTTAGGCGAAGGTTGGTGGTTCATAATAAGCACCTTGCTGCCTGAAGTTAGCTGTGTTGGAGGTGTAAATCCGTTACGGTCGGTTTTCCACAATTCCATTTCACCCGACTGGTCGGAAACGAAAACGACATCGTCTTTATCTCCACTGAATTTAGCCGTTTTGAAACGAATACCATATTTACGGGTGACTTCGGCCCAGCGGCCACCATCAACCGGTGCGCTGAAAACCCTGCCACGTGCGGTAAGCAAAACATGGCTCCCAGTCTTGGAAATGCTGACAGCCTGAAGTTTTTTCATCGGATCTTTTTCCCAAACCGGGCGTTTCTGGTCGAAATCAGAAATAAGAGAAATATCCAATACTTTTTCCTGATTACTGGCTATATCGTAAAGATAAAGATCGGCCTGCTTCTGGTAAATGACTTTGCCATTTTGCAGTTCGGCATCTTTCAGATCCCAGGCAACCGAATGGGTATGCTGTTTGATATCTTTTCCTTCCGCCGACATCGACCAAAGGTTCATGGTTCCATCGCGGTCGGACAGAAAATACAATCTGCCCTGGTAAAACATGGGGGTTTTACTGGTTCCTGCATAATCAGCAGTCAACGGAATTGCTTCATTTTTGCCATCAAATTTCCAGAGGTTTTGTGCAGTACCGCCTTTATATCTTCGGGTATGGCTTCCCTGAAATGCAAGCCGGGTGAAATAGAGATTTCCGTTCTCGTCGAAAACTCCTTCGTCAGCCTGTGCGAGGGGCACACGACTGTATTGCAGTGTTGCCGGGTCAATCAGGGCCAACTGCCTTGTCGGAAGCGTGGAATAATAGCTGGTTGAAACAATTAATTTGCCTTCTTTGGTCCATCCATACACTCTGGGTCCGCCTCCTTTTATACCTTCCCAGGTAATCCGTTTGGGAATTCCGCCATCTGCGGTAATGAGGTAAATTTCACCCGGGCCTTCATATTCGGCATTAAAAGCAATAAATTTTCCATCGGGTGAAATGGCCGCATTCGATTCAACACCCTGATTGGTAGTGATCCGTGAGCATGAACCTGATGCCTGATCGTACTTCCAAAGGTCACTCTCGGCAGTAAAAACAACCAAGTTGTTGTACACCGAAGGGTAACGGTAATAACCTTTTTGCTGTGCAAAACTGCTGCAAACAAACGTGCTAAAAACAAGAATGGTAAAAATGGTTCTGAAAGTATTCATTTCATATAATTTAGTTAGGTTACAAAACAAGTAGACAGACGATAAGTTACGTGTATTACAGAATAATTACAGAGTAAATAGACTTTAACGAGGAGTATGGAGATTGTTGACTTGCAGAATACAGGTTATTAATACTGTCAGTATTTACTGAGTAATCCAGATAAATCGGAAAAAGTGCAACTGATCAAAAAATACAAAACATTGAATCAGATATTTTTATCTTTTTTTTATATCTATTTCGTCATTATTTACGTATGTGCGATATCGCATGAATATCATAAATTATTAATGCGATCAATTCAATAATTTTTACGAGCCTATAATATTAACCCTTTAAATTATTGCTTATGAAAAAAATTATTGTTCTTTTACTGGTGACTTTGACTTGTCAATCATGCTGGTTTTGGGAAGAAGCGGAGAGATTGGAGGAAGAAGAACGCAGGCAAAGGGAAATGATGTTTATGTTGAGTCTTGGCAAAACCACTATCGTTGATCCTTCCGCAGATGAAACCAGTTATGTTGATCCTATTGGCGCTCAGGTCGGAATCGAATGCAGGATTGTTGAGGTAAATGAAAAATCTTCTTTGACTACAGGCTTAAATCTTAGCTTTCAGGGAGCTGATTACGTGGATCCGGGAATAACCGGAACGGTGAAATTATCTTATCTCAATGTGCCAATACTTTACAGTTATGATTTCAGTGATAATATTTTTGCTGAAGTTGGCCTGCAACCTGGATTATTAATCAGCGCCAGGGATAAATACAATGGCCACAACGATAATTATTCTGACGCAATCAAAAAAATTGAAGTGGGTTTACCTGTGGGCGTTGGATACCGTTTGAATGATAAAATTGATCTGGGTATCAGGGCAACATTTGGTTTGACCAATATCAACAGTGATGGTGAGGGAAACGATCATAACCTTTTGGTGGTTGCCCGTGTGAGGTATGCGATTGACTTATCTGAATTGAAAAAATAGTCCAAACAATGATCTTGATGAAGGTACGTGTGTCAATAAAAGTCATTTAATGGTCATTTGGTTGTCATTAGGTTTCTCTGAAAAGATCAATGACAACTGAATGACTACGAATGACGACAATTGACTGCCACAAAAAAAGCAAATAGGTAAATAAGCGGTTAATCATTTTAAATTTTAAAGCAAAGGTGGATTATAATTGTTGCTCCTTTCCTGAAACAACCACTTTTTTTACATCCAGATTACCATAAACCATATTTGCCGATACTTTCCCATTTTTTAATTCGACGTTTCCAAATCCGGTTTCGGTAGAAAGGAAGGTTTTGAAATCGCCGATTTTCGAATCAACATACAAAATTTTATCAACAGCATCGTATCGAACTCCGGTCAGTCCCTGCAACAGTCCGTAGCTTGACATGGCGCGGGCATACCAGTGTCCACATTCATATTCATCGAACGGGTCGCGAATCTCTCCATTGTATCTGTCTCTTGCTGTTCTCACAATATCCAAACCTTTTTCCACTTCTCCCATTAAAAAAAGATGTGAGGCCACCTGATATTCGATTCCTGTCCATACTTCGTTGCTATACACAAACGGCAGCGACAATTTTCCGCCTTTGGGCCAGGTGCAAAGCAAAAGTCCACCATCTTCACCCAAAGCAAACGAAGGCCGCTGCGGATTGGAGTGATCAATCAGGTTATGCTTCAGGTTGTATTTGTAAACTGCATTCAGGTGACTTTTGACCAGAGTTTGGTCCATTGGCTCATTGAGTCCGCTTACATTAGCTAACCAAAAACCAAGGACACCATCCGATAAACAACCTTTTCCGTACTGATATTTTGGGCCTTCCTTTTCGAGCAATGCTTTAGCTTCGTCCGAATAATTCGAGTTCCACATGTTTTTCGATGCATCAACCGGATTGGGCGCTTTCAGACCTTTCCATTTGATATTCTGGATAAAATACTCGCCATCATACAAACTGTCAGTCATGAATTTTTTTCCGGATTCTAGTAATTGCTGGTATTTCGACACATCTTCGTTCAGGAAACTACCCATTTGGGAGATTGACGAAAGGGCGCCCAGATAAAAACTGGTGCACATGCCATCGGGTCCCCAGAATTCGATATCGTAGGTATTGTGGTGCGGTTCTTCGGTAACGCCTTTGTGGCGTGGATCCCAGGTTTCGATGCAATAGTCCATGCTGGCTTTTACATGCGGATAGAAATCTTTCAGCCACTGGTTGTCGCCGCTGATGCGCCATTCGCGGTAAACTTTCATGATTCCGCCCAACTGCCCATCAGCTGCAGCGTGAAAATCGTGAACCCGTGGACGGATAGGCAATGCCGCGCGGAAAGCCTGGTGACCTGCTTCGTTTTGGCTAACCTGAAATTCCGTGTGCCGGAGTGTCCGTTCGAGTGCCGGGAATAAATGTGGAATAGCCTGGGCGTAATTCCAAACGTGTGTGCACGAACCTTCGCAGCAGCCCCAGTTGTCGCCGCAACCTTCCCATGCCCAGAGTTTCCCGTCGCGCTGACGCAAAACAGTTGGCGATTTCAGGATGGAAAGATTGGCCGAAACAGCTTCGAGTACTTCAGCCGGAAGTGTGCTACAGAAAAAGGCATCGGTAAATAATTGCGATTTAGTTTTGAGGTCGGTATAGCTGGTGTTCCAGTAATTGACTGCCTCGTTGATGTTCGCAAATTTTTTGGAGTACCAGGGCTGATAATAAGGTGATTCGCAGCAACCCGATGCCGGATCGCATTTGGGAGTATTTTCAGGATCTTTTCCCAACCGGAGCTTTGAATTGGGGACGTACCAGGTCATTATCACCTTCACCGTTTTTTTTTCGTTTGGTGCAAGTTTTACGGGCACATACAGCGAAGCTCCCGGAGAATTATTGGCTATGGCTGCATTTTGAACCAGTTTGCCTTCTTCCACATTTTTCCAGGTCATGCTCAGCGCATCGAACCATCCGCCCCTGAACCAGCAATAATCAACTGTTGTTGAAGGCTGATCAGTAAAAATGGCAAAATCACCCTGGTTCTGCGGTTCGCTTTCTTCGGCTTTTTGTCTCAGTATAAAACCGTTTGAAAGTGTTTCAATTGAATTTTCACCCTTGTCTTTACGCATGAAATTGACCGAATGAAACGAAAAAACTGACTCAACGGTGGAAGTGCCGGTATTTTTAAACGTGTATTCAATCGCGCCAAAAGGCAGGCTCGATTGGTCGGCATCGGTTGGAATAAAAGGGCTCCAGCCGGTAATCTTAACATCCAGCGGAATGTCCTGATCGCTCAGGTTAATGGTTGCAAAAGGAAAGCGGGCTGTGAAATCCGCATGTTCGAAATGGGGTAATCCTGCCGGACCAAAACCTTCACCATTGGCAGAATTCGGTTTGCCGTAGTATTTCCATTTCGGGATTGGACCTTCGAGCACTTTGGCTCCATTCTCCATTCCTTTAACCGAAATGGCCGCAAACATCATCGGCGAGTTAAAAACGTCAGGAGTGTTGCGAACCGAAACATGCGAGAATGCGCCTGTCCCTTCCAGACAAATCATTCCGGCGCCAATACCGCCAAGAGGAAAGGCGATCCGGTTTAAATTTTCACCCTGATACGTGTCGTTGTAGGCTATTTTTCCGGATTGAATTCCTGTTTTTTTTGAAGCTGGATTAGAACATGAAAACACAAAAAATAAGCACAAAAGCGCAAAGGAAAAAATTCGGGTTATCATGGTTAGGTTTTAAGATGGTTTAGGTAGAGTGGTTAAAGTTCGCGAATTTTGATGTTGCGGAACCAAACCGGATATCCATGATCCTGAAGGCCAATGAAACCTTCCTTTGAGATTCCTTCGGTAAATCCGGGGAAAGTTTTGAATTTGCTTTTGGCAACCATCGCATCCCATTCCGGAGTCCATAACGAATACGATACTACTTTAACACCATTTTGGGTATGAGTTACCTGTCCATCTTTTACTTGAATCACGATCGTATTCCACGAGCCGGCAGGATGAACTGTTTTCGGATCGGCAGGAAGCATATCGTAAAGTGAGCCGGCTAAATGGTTGTCAATTTTATTGTCAGTGGCATCCACGTTGTCGAGAACCTGAATTTCGGGAGAAGCATAATAAATTGGTTTTCCGGGAACTTCGCGCACATTGAAGAAGATACCAGAGTTGGCCATTTTACTGGCTTTCCAATCGATCGAAAGTTCGAAGTTTTTAAATTTTTTACTGTGGAAAAGAATATCTCCATTCGATCCTTGTCCGGGCTGTTTGTCAGCAGCGGTGAAAACCTTCATGGCATTTTCTTCAATTACCCAGTTGGCGGGCATGGTAGTGCCATTGCATTGTCTCCAGCCATCGAAGCTTTTACCATTAAATAACAGTGTCCAGCCTTCTTTTTTCTCTTTTTTAGAAAGTTTGTTCACGGTTTGTGAAAATCCGGGCAGCGCAACACACGCAGCCAGAAATAAAGTCAGAAAAATGTTTTTCTTCATGATTTAATTTTTATTGTAATCCCGAAAGGGAGCAATTAATGATTAGTGATTAGGAATAAGAATCAAAAATAAGGATTTAGAAAATAATAACAGGATTGAATGGCAAAATTTGTATTATAAAACAATGAACTATCAGTTAACGTTTAATGAAATTCAGAACTGACCACTATTTATGCAAATAAGATTGGCGCCCTTTTGAACACCTGTCCTATTATTCGCCCGATGAAATGCCATGAGGCGAAAGATAACTTCACCAGCACCGATCAAATCAGAAGGAATAAATTGGAAGTTTAACTCAAGGCAAAAAGGCAGTAACCAGAAGGCCGAAATACAACTGACGAGGTGACTCCGAGGTCACCCCGTCATATTAGAAATTACAGTTTGTGTATATAATCGGCGCTTTCCTTAAATGTTTCGGGGTCCATTTCCACAAAATAGTTTTTGACTCCACATTTGTTGGCTGCAGCAAACAACTCTTTCCAGTCAACAATTCCTTGTCCGATGGGAGCTTGTTTTTGGGTAGTGGAAGACCAGTCGGCCAGATGTGCTGAAATAAACCGTCCCGGATATTGGTTGAAATAAGTGGCAGCTTTATATCCAATACTGATTACTGCAACCTGAAACTGCATTTTCACCAGATCCGCATCAAAATTTTCCATCAAGGCATCATAAATTAGTTTTCCGTCAATCTTTTCGAATTCCATGTGGTGGTTATGGAATCCGGTCTGAATTCCTGCCTTTTTCGTTTTAGCGCCAATTTCGTTTAGTTCGTCAACTGCTTTCATCCAGTCGCTCATTTTGGCATCTTTCGGCAGCCAGAAGCTGGAGCAAATCATTTGTTTCTGACCCGATTCGGCAGCAAAATCAATGCGTTCGCTCAGTTTTTCGCGAAGTTCGCCCATGCCATAATGCGTACTTACCAGCTTAAGGCCGCAATCTTCCACAATCTTTTTCATTTCCGGCGCTTTCATTTTCATGAGAGGGCCGAATCCGGAACTTTCGTATCCCGGAGGAGAGCACATTTCAACGGTTTTGTAACCAAATCCGGCCATCATCTTCAGTGTTCCGGGAAAATCTTTGATCAACTGGTCTTTTATTGTCCAAACCTGAAATCCCAATGGGCTTTTTAGTGCTTTGGAACTCTCCGAAGCAAATATATTCAAGGGTAATTGGGTCGCCAGTATAGCGGTTCCCATTCCATAGGCGCTTTTTTCAAAGAATTGTCTTCTGTTTATCATGATTTTGAATTTTTGATTGGTATTTGTGTATTTAATTAATAAAAATAGAATAAGGTCCGGACTGAAATCCTACCTTCTTCTGTCTCTCGTCTGCCTTCGACTGCTTCCTTCGATACGCTTTCCTTCGACTGCTTCGCGCTCAGGAAACACGCTACTCAGGAACCATCGCGCTCAGGCATCTCTCCAGTCTCCCAGTCTCCCAGTCTCCCCGTCTCCCCATCTTCGGTCTCCGGTCTTTCGACTTCTGTCTCCTATATTCCTTCCGGATTCCAACCTTCGCGGTAATCTCTTTTCAGAAACTTATTTGCATCGGCCAGATTGGTGATTTTCCTGTTGGAAGAGTCGTATTTCAACATCCTGCCAGTGCGGAGCGCAACGCCATAAAGGTTTACAGCTTCAGTCAAACTCCAGGCTTCGGTGAAACTTCCCGGACATTGCTTACCTGCTTTTATAGCATCTATGAATTGCTGAAATCCAGAAATCTTATCTTTTTTAACTGGTTCAGGTTTAGGCATTTCTTTCATGCGCATTTCCGGAATCAGCCGGGGTTTATCGACATGAAATCCAGCCAGAATTTTGCCTTTATCTCCTACAAACATCATTCCTTCGGGTTCCAGTTCCTTATTGTCCATATAAAGTTCTTCAGGAACAGGCGGACGCATTCCTCCATCGTACCAGATTAAATCTACTGCCGGTCTGGACCCTTTTGCCGGATATTTGAACCTGACTGAACTTGCAAAAGGAAATGAAAAGTCATTTTTCACCTGAAAAGCAGTAGAATCGCGGAGGCCGCAAACATGACTGTATGTTGGTTCTACGATTGTTGGGTTCTCTAAACTGAGGGCTTTAAAAACTGTCCATAAACTGTAATGCCCCATGTCGGCCATCGAACCTCCTCCGAAATCGTACCAACCCCTGAAAACCATGTTGGTGTAATAAGGATGGTATGGACGTTCAGCCTCAGGCCCCAGCCATAAATCCCAATCCATTCCATTGGGAACTGCCGGCGTGTCAGTCGGAAGAGTCGGGTATTGTGGCCAAACCGGACGATTCGACCAATTGTGAACTTCCTTCAGGGTTCCGATTGCACCTTCATTAATCCATTTCATGACCTGATCCATCGATCCGTTCGAATCCCAGGCAATAAGGTGAGTTGTTGCCTTCGATTTTTTTGCGGTTTCTATGACCTGATAACCTTCTTCAAGCCGGTTTGAAATGGGTTTGTGGGTGGTGACCGAAATGCCGCGTTTCATGGCAGCCAGGGCAATTATTCCGTGTAAATGATCGGGAGTCATTACTTTAACAGCATTCAGATCCTTTTCTTTTTCGAATAATTCGCGGAAGTCGGTATATGCTTTACAACTTCCGGATTTCTGATCGTCCCTGAATTTAGAATAATAGATGTCTACAATTTCTTTTCCATTATCAAGACCTCCGGGAACGGTATTATCACCACCTGAAGTCCAGTCCGGATTTTTTAGAGTTTTACGAATTTCATTCCGAAGTCCGGTTTTGCTCCAATCATAATAGCCAATGGCATACTTTTGCGGGTCACAAACGGCAACGATCTGCAATTCGGGAATGGATAAAAGTGGCTGAAGTTCGCGAAGCCCTTGTGTACCGGCCCCGATGTAGGCCAGTGTGATTTTATCGCTGGGAGCCACATACCCTATTCCGCCGAGTACATGTCGCGGAAGGATGGTCATGCCAAGTGCAGTAGTTGTAATTCCGCCAATAAATTTGCGGCGATTAAGAAGATTTGGATGGTTTGTTTTTTCTGAACCTGATCCAGGAATGCCCGGTTGAGCTGATTTTTGTTTCATCATTTCAGTTAGAATTTAGGTTTGTCAATTTTCAAAAATAAGAACGGAAAAGGTACTGAACTTTTCTTATTTTTAGCATCGTTTTAATCAGTTTTATATCTGCTAACCAACAATAAACCTTAATTGTAAATCATGGAGAAAAATCTATCCCGCCGTAATTTCCTGCAAAATAGTATAGTTGCCGGAATCGGACTTTCACTCATCGATCCTTTTACGGCTTTTTCAGCGGCCAAAAAATCAGAAATGAAATTAGGACTGGTTACTTATCTCTGGGCCAAAGACTGGGATTTGCCGACTTTAATTGCCAATTGTGAAAAAACCGGCTACCTTGGAGTAGAGCTTCGTTGCGACCATAAACATGGAGTGGAAACCAAACTTTCGACCAGCGAACGTGCCGAGGTGAAAAAACGTTTTGCCGACAGTCCGGTTGACTGCCTTGGATACGGTGCAAATTTCGAATATCATAGTCCCGATCAGGCTGCTTTGAGAAAAAATATTGATCAAACCAAAGAATACATTAAACTTTGCAAAGATATTGGTGCTACCGGTATTAAAGTAAAACCAAATGGAATACCCGCTGAAGTGCCAAAAGAAAAGACCATTAGTCAAATTGCCGCTTCACTGAATGAAGTTGGAAAATTCGCACAGGATTACGGTCAATTAGTCAGGGTTGAAGTACATGGAAATATTAGTCAGGAAATACCTAATATGCGCGCTATTTTTGAACAGGTTACCGAAAAAAATGTCAAAATGTGCTGGAACTGTAACGATCAGGATTTGTTACCTCCCGGACTTGAACCCAATTTTATTTCGGTGAAAAAATGGTTTGGCGATACGGTTCATGTCCGCGAATTCAATGTAGGAGAATATCCGTACCAGCAATTGATGAATTTATTTACCGGAATTAAATACAATGGATGGATTTTGCTGGAGGCCAGAACTGATCCTGCTGATAAAATAACTGCGATGAACGAACAAATGACGCTCTTTAATAATATGCTTGCAAAAGCCAAATAAAGGATAATAGTCTGTATTTTAATCAGTAATTAATCAGGAATGAAACGTTTAACCCTGTTTTTTGCTTTGTTCTTTGTTTGGTCAGCAGCATTTTCGCAACCGAAATCTTTGTTTTTGCAACCTTCAGCCAACGGACGTTTTATTCAATGGAGTGATGGAAAACCGTTTTTTATCAATGCCTGTACCGCTCTAACCCTGACGACTGCCTATTCCGATCAGGAAGTCAGGGAATATCTGGATAACCGTTTAGCTTCGAAGTTTAATGCGATACAAATGAGCGCAGTTTATGCTGAAATCGAAAATACAATGGCCGATTCCGCCTTTCTTAATCGTGATCTGTTAAAACCTGCGCCTAAATTCTGGGAAAGAGTCGATCGGGTGGTGAGACAAGCTACTGACCGGCGACTAGTCGTGTTATTAAATCCTATGTGGAAACATTCGTTCAATGAATTCATACAATCCAATGGACCTGCAAAGTGCCGTGAATATGGAAAATGGTTTGCCAACCGATATAAAAATAATCCATACGTTATTTATTTTATTGGAGGCGATGCAGCGCCAGAGCCGGTTCGTTTGGAGCTGGAAGAAATGGGTAAAGGAATTCAGGAGGTGTACGGCGGAAAGGCCCTGATTGCCTATCACAGCGAGACTGATCAGTCGAGTTTGGAAGCCTGGCCGAACGCTTCCTGGATTACAATGAACTGGACTACTGCCTATTCAACAGATTTCGGTAAAAAGTATCCGTACAGCGAAAACTACGACAATTGGAAAGCTTTCCCGAAATTTCCCATTCATTTCAGTAAAGGCTATTTTGATTCCGGAGATTCACAAAATTACGGACAGAATGGAACTTCCGGATCGTGGGGCGACCGATTTGTTCTGCGGAGACAAGCCTGGTGGAACATCCTTTCCGGAGGAACCGGCAATGCATGGGCTGCTGAAGGAATCTGTTGTAAAAAGAGTGATGATCAAACCTGGCATGCATGTTTGCTGTATGGAAGCAGCAAGGATATAGGTATAATGAAACAGCTTACCGATAAAATAAAGTGGTGGAAATTACAACCCGACATTGAACACCAATTGTTAACCGGAGGTTATGGCACTTTTATGACCGACGATTATGCTGTTTGTTCTGTTTCTGATAACGGATCGCTTGCTGTGATTTATACGCCGGTAAAACAATCGTTGGAACTTCGGTTACCTGATTATGGAGAACATTGCAGGCTGCGCTGGTACGACCCGGCTGATGGGAAATACAGTAAGATTGATATGAGATTTCCAAAAAAGAAGAAAAAATCGGTGATCATCACCACTCCCGGGTTGAATCATAGCGGAAGAGAAGATTGGGTTTTAATTATTGAAGGAAGCCGATTGAAATAACATACCAGTCATGCTCTAAGAATAAGTCAATTTTAAATAGTCACTCATAATATGAAAATGAAAAAACTTTTAACCGTTTTTACAATCGCGTTGGTGTTTGTTTTTGTTTTTGTTTTTCAGACAAAAAAGCTAAGTGGCCAAACTTACTGTAATCCAATGAACCTCAGTTATCGCTTTTGTCTCGACAAACCTTCACGGCGCGAGGCAGCCGATCCAACCATTGTACTTTATAAGGATAACTATTATTTGTTTGCCTCCAAATCTGGTGGATATTGGTATTCAAGCGACTTGCTTGGCTGGAACATGGTGTCGGTAAGTAATCTTCCCATCGAGAATTATGCTCCAACTGCTGTGGTTATTGGCGACTGGCTTTATTTCTTAACCTCCCAAAGCAGTATTATATACCGGACGAACGATCCGGTGAGTGGAAAATGGGAAATCGTAAATGATTCATTTCCAATCGTCATCACTGACCCTGCGTTCTTTGCAGATGACGATGGCAGGGTTTATTTTTATTACGGTTGTTCCAATAAAAATCCGTTGCAGGCCATCGAACTTGATTTGAACAACAAACTTAATCCGATTGGAAAACCGGTGGACTGTCTTTCGGAGAACACGGATGAGCATGGTTGGGAAAGAACAGGCGACTTTAACCAAAAACCTGAAAAGCCTTGGATTGAAGGTTCGTGGGTGAACAAGTACAAAGGAAAATACTATCTGCAATATGCAGCGCCAGGAACCGAATTTAAAAGTTACAGCGATGGAGTTTATGTTTCAGATAATCCATTGGGACCATTCACCTATGCTTCAAATAATCCATTTTCTTATAAGCCTGAAGGTTTTACCTCCGGAGCCGGTCATGGTTCTACTTTCGCCGATAAATACGGAAATTACTGGCACATTGCAACCATGACCATTTCTGTAAAACATATGTTCGAACGAAGATTGATTCTACTCCCAACTGGTTTCGATAATGATGGAAATTTATTCACCCGTAGTGATTTTGGCGATTATCCGATTGTTGTGCCCAATCACAAGTACAAGAATGTAAGTGAATTAAATCCGGGATGGATGTTGCTTTCATACAAAAAACCGGTCGGTTGCTCCTCCCAACTTGCCGGATATCCGGCCGAAAATGCGGTCAACGAAGATATCCGAACCTACTGGAGCGCCCAAACCGGCAATAAAGGCGAATGGATGAGTATCGATCTTGGATCAATCTGTACCATTCAGGCTGTTCAGCTTAATTTTGCCGAAAACAATACCGAACTCTACGGTCGCGATGGTATCCTTGCTCATCAATACGTCTTGGAATATTCTTCTGACAACCTCCTGTGGGAAACTGCATCCGATCAATCTGCAAATAACGCTGATTTGACACATCAGTACCTGGTAATGAATTCACCCATTAAGGCTCGTTACCTGAAAGTGACCAATATACGTGTGCCGGGTGGAACTTTTGCCATTTCGGGTTTTCGGGTATTTGGAACCGGAACAACTGTAAAACCAGAAAAAATAAACACTTTCGAAGCCAGTCGGTTAGCATCAGATCCTTGCGTGGTTGAACTTTCCTGGAACAAAACAGACCGTGCCATTGGGTATATAATTCGTTATGGAGCGCAAAAAGATCAATTGCACCTTAGCTACCAGGTCTACGGAGATACTTCGCTAACGATCAGAAGTTTGAATAAAAAGCAAGACTATTGGTTTCAGATCGATGCGTTTGGTGAAAACGGGAGTACGCCGGGCGTTCCACAAAAAGTGACTGCAACAACTTCTACTCTGAAGAAAAACTGAAATAAAATCATTATGACCTTTTAAAAATTTATTGCGATCCAAACTGTAACAAGGCATCCGAAATGAGAAATATTTTGCGGTTTTCCCGTACAGGTAAGTATGCTGGCCACAAGGCTATTCGACCGCTCAACCCGATTTGGAACAAACCCAATTGCAGGTTGTTGTATGCAAATAAAAAGAACACATTATGACAGTGGAAAATAAAAAGGAGTTGTCATCCGGACAACGTGAAGAGCTACTCCGAACATTAAAATCCCGTTTTGAGAAAAATATCAATCGTCATAAAGGTCTTGAATGGGCAAAAGTACAAGCCAGGATGGATCCGCCAGCTGGAGGAGAAAAACTGTGGTCGCTCAACGAAATGGAAAGAACTGGCGGTGAACCGGATGTTGTTGGTCATGACTCAAAGACAGGCGAATATATTTTTTATGATTGTTCACTTGAAAGTCCTAAAGGCCGTAGAAGTATTTGTTACGACCGCGAAGCGCTGGAGTCAAGGAAAGAGTATAAACCTGAAAATAGCGCGATGGATATGGCTGCTGACATGGGTATTGAACTTTTAACAGAAGAACAATATTGGGAATTGTCCCGAGTACTAGGGACAAATTTCGATACGAAAACGTCGAGTTGGGTGAAAACACCATCTGAGATTAGAGAACTTGGCGGCGCCCTCTTTTGTGATTGTCGTTACGACCATATATTCGTGTATCACAACGGCGCGGAATCTTACTATGCCGTTAGGGGGTTTCGTGGCTTGCTAAGGGTCTAATATATACACTGATACAGCTAGATTTGAATTTGATAACGGATTATCTGAGAAAGTACTACCGAAAGTATTTGAAGATATGACGGATGAATATCAAAAGCCTAGTTGTCAACAATGGTTCATATGCAATGTCATGGTTTGTAGAGTGTTCAGCGTTCCTTCTGGTAGCAAATTTTAGGAATAGTAGGAATTTTAGGAAGAAATGTAACTAACTGTTGAAATTAAAAAGGAAGCCATAATGACTTCCTTCAGTGCTCCCAAGCGGAAAAATGTCGAACTTTTTGCATGATGATTATGAGGCTGTGATGAAGTTTATGGATGCAGAAAAGCAAAATAAGATATTTAAACTATAGATTAATAATATTGTAAACAGAGCATTAAATGTGCGTTCTGTAATTTGCGATTGATTTCATTTCAATCTTTTTTTAAGCCATCGGTTTTCGATCCTTCCAATCGTATATATTCTTATTGTTGTTATACCACTAGAACATTGTGATTTTTTTATTTTTATCAATGAAAATAAAATCAAAGCTTGAATTAGAACTTTTATGAATATTAACTGGAACAATATAGCCGCCATAGATTGGCGGAGAGAAGGTTTCGAAGAATTAGTTTGTCAACTAGTGGATATTCGTTAAGATGAAAGAAGGAAAACTCTAATTTATTATGAGCTTGTTTGATTTGTTTTGGTTGGTTAAAATTATTTCAGAAAAGAAAGAAAAAAATAGTCAAAAAAAGAAAGAAAGCAAGCAAGATACGAGCCGGACAAGGCGAAAATGCAAGTCTGTTCCGCCTGTTGAAAGTTTACTTTGATAAAATGAAAACCAAAATGAGTAAAAGAGCGGTACACTTGCACCGGCCTTGCTTTTTTACCGGCGTTGGTCAAGCGGGGAGTCTGGCTAACTTGGCTTTTCTTTTTGATTTTGACTAAGCTGTTACCTGATGGAAAATTATTGGAAGCGGGCGGCAAAAGGCAAGTGTGGCTCGGTCATGCAATGAAGCTGAATGTCTTGGCCGGAATGAAGCCTGCTTCGTTTTTTTAGCCTCGGATAGTGGGCTGATAAAAACGGGCTGGTGCAATGTAGTCAGGAAGGGGGAGTCAGCGTAATGGAATGTCAGGGCTACTCTTGCCGCGTGGTACAACCCAGCTTATGAGCTGAACGAGCGGACTGAGCGACCAGTTCCGGTGAGGCACGAACCGACTTAGGGAGCGAAAAAGCGAGTGAAGCGAATGTGCCGGGGACTGGGGAGATGGAATAACCACCTTACAATCTTTCGAACTTAAAACAGCCAAAAAACCTAACACTCAAATCTCATGGGTTTACCGAGTAAAAGTTTAGTTTCCTGCCAAAAATTAGGTTAATTGATAGATGCTTTGGCTGGAAGGTATTTATTCAGGAGTTCAAATAATTTTTGCGAATTAATCGGCTTTGAAATATAGTCGTCGCATCCGGCATCCAAACATTCCTTAATATCATTGGCCGAGGCATAAGCTGTTTGGGCGATAATTATCATTTTCGGTTTTGTCTGTTTCAATGACCGGGTAATGGTCAACCCATTGTTGTCCGGCAACCTGATATCCATGAGAACCATATTGATTTCAGGGTTTTGGTTCACAATTTCAAGTGCCTCATGGCCCGACCCTGCAAGAAACAATTTTATGTCGTGCCCGTTAAGCAACTCTTTCAGGTACATTGCATTTGGCTGGTCGTCTTCAACAATCAGTATTGCTTTGCCATTCCATTTCGAATAAACTTCAATTTTCTCCTGTTTCGCTTCATGGATTTCAATATCACCATTCAACGAATAATTAAAATAAAACGTCGAACCTTTTCCTAATTCCGATTCGAGCCACATTCTAGAATGGAACAAGTCAAGAATGCCCTTAACAATAGAAAGGCCCAACCCAGTACCTCCATACTTTCGGGTAGAACTTATATCTTCGGCCTGCCTGAACCGGTCAAAAATGATCGTTTGTTTATCCGGCTGAATACCGATTCCTGAATCTTTAACAAAAAAGATAATTTCTGAATCAGCCTCTTTGGTAATCCCAAATTCGATTATGCCCTCTTTGGTAAATTTGATCGCATTGTCAATCAGGTTGCCAAGTACCTGTTTGAGCCTTTGCCCGTCGGTCCTGATCACAGTATTGCTTAATTCATCCGGAATGGATAGGAGTATTGAAACGTCAGGTTTTTCATAGTTTGTTTCAAGGTGCAACTGGTAGAATTCGTTCAATTCTTTTAAGAGATTGGATATTTTGACGGGAACCATAGCAACCTGCAATTGGCCTACCTCAATTTTAGAAATATCTAAGATATCTTCAATAATATGCAACAAATCGTATGACCGCCGCCGGATCAGCTGGGTAAACTCAGCTTTTTTAGATTCGTCAAAGTCAGGATCTAAAATAAGTTCCGAAAAACCAAGGATCGCATTCATCGGGGTACGAATTTCATGGCTCATGTTTGCCAAAAAAGCCGATTTCAACCGATCGCTTTCTTCTGCTCTTTCCTTTGCCCTGATAATTTCCTGTTCTGCCAGTTTCCTTTGGGTAATATCCTGGACGATACCTTTAAGGATTATTGGTCTGTTCTGGTCATCGCATATAAGTTCCCCTGATTCTGCCCAAATGTAATGGATTGAACCATCGGGCCAAACAACCCGGTATTCTTCAGGGATGAAAGTCCCTTTTTCAATAACAGTCTGGTTGGCATTATAGGCCCGTTCACGATCGTCGGGATGGATCGCATTGGCAATTAGCGAATTAAGAATTCCATCAAAAGTAGAGGAATCCAAGCCAAGAATAGGGAAAATTTCATCAGACAATTCCATCCTGTTCTCATTGATATACAAGGACCAATATCCTAAACCAGCTATTTTCTGGGCTTTCTTCAGGTCGGCTTCCGACTTTTTTATCCGTTCTTCAGCTTTTCTGCGTTCGGTAGTATCAAAAGTTAATATAAAAATTCCATCGGGAATGGGATGAATACTCATTTCAAACCAACCCTTAGATTGGTCTGGATAAATAAATTCAATTTCAAAGTGGTCGCGAACTTTGTTTTCAAGACAATTTTTAAGCTTGGCATAAATAGGTTGTTCCACAATGTTTGGATAAACCTCGAAGACTTTTTTCCCTATTATCCCGTCCCTGGTTGCATGTCCGAATTTTGCCCCACTGTCGTTTATGTACAGGTATTGCCAGTCGTGCCCAATTATCTGGCAGCCCTCCAGCATATTGTCAAGGGCATACTGGTAACGGAGTTCGGCTTCTGCAATTTTACTCTTCTGTTTTGAATTTAACCTGATAATATTTTCAACTTTTGATTGAAGCTCTTCAACTGAAAACGGTTTGGTCAAAAAATCCTGAACGGATTCTTTCAGTAATTTATTCTTTAACTTTTCGTCGATAACTGCCGTCAGCATGATGATTGGGGTATCTGCAAGCTCTGCATTGCCACGTATCAGGTGGACCATTTCATCCCCATTCATCAGGGGCATCATTATGTCGGTAATAATCAAATCAGGTTTAATCGTCAATGCTTTCTCAAACCCTTCCTGACCATTTGATGCTGTTGATATTAAAAAGTCGGGTGATAGACTACGGCTAAGAAAATCGGTAATATCCTGGTTGTCGTCCACAATCAGGATAGAATTTAACAACGCTGTTTCAGAATTTCCGGTCTTTCTTAATTTCCCGGATTCCTCCAGGTAAGAGTCAAAGGATACCTGATTACTAATATCAGGCGATTTTTCTCCCTCATTTTCCGAAACCGCAATTCCTTCCGGCGCTTTAAGTGGAAGGAAAACCTGGAATAATGCCCCGTTTTTAGGTGAATCTGAAACAACGACTTTCCCTTTATGAAGTTCTGCAAATTCCTTAACTATTGCCAATCCCAGCCCGGTACCCCCATAAAGTTGTCCTTTCTGTCCCTCTATTTGCTGAAAACGTCCGAATATCTTTTCCCTTTTCTCTGTCGGTATTCCCGGGCCACTATCATTTATCCCGAAAATTACGTTCTCAGTATCGCTTGTTAAACTAATTGATATCTCACCTCCGGGCGGTGTAAAACGAAATGCATTGGACAAAAGGTTCTGGAGGATACGCTGATACTTCTCTGTATCAAGTTCAACTATTAACTTATCAGGAAGTTGAACCAAATATTGGATTTTATTTGATTTGGCGATAGAGTCAAAATAAGAAGTAATCAACCGGGTATTTTCAACCAGGTCAACACGCGAATAATTTAAGGTCATCTGGTGGGCTTCCAATTTGGAGATATCCAACAAATCAGTCACCCGCCGGTATAGAACATTGGCATTTCTCTGGATAAGCTCAAGATCATACCTTACATTTTTATCAAACTTTCCCTTCTTCAACAACTCGGAAACCGGATTTACAATTAAAGTAAGCGGGGTGCGGAGCTCATGGCTGACATTAGTGAAAAAATGGGTTTTAAGTCTCTCGGCTTCAACTGATTTTTCATAGAGTTGGCTTATTTTTTCGTTTGCATCCCGTGCAGCATCCAGGGCTTCATGAGTTTTTCGGTTCGCTTTTCTAAGATTCTCCTGTACATCACTAAAAAGGAAACCCATAATAATGAAGATGACAACTGAAAAAAAGGCATTTGAATCTTTTGCTGCAAATGATAATACAGGCGGTAAAAAGAAAAACCAGACCATAGCTGCTGATAACAGGGTACTTACAATACCGGCTTTCAGTCCCCCGATACGTGCACTGAAAAATACGGCCGGATAAAACAAGAACCAGACAAATGGATTTATAAAAGACCACAACTGCCATTGAACCAATAATACAATAAAAGGGATGCCAATTGCAATAAAAAAAATTATCTGTCCTTTTCTATATGATGGGTGGTGCATAGCTAAAGATTAAACTCAAATAAGAGATAGATTAGTATAAAATTACGATGCGGTTTATTATTGTTTATGAGCTATTTGTAAAGTTAAATTAAAAAATGGTAGAATTCCTAGAGAACTATATATTTTATTCAGAACCAGCATGTTTTCGTTCTAAAACAATCAGCATCAGACTAGTTTCAGCACTTCATTTCATATCTCTCAACCTATCCACTCTGCACCACATAATAAAAAGTTATTATAAAAACTAACCGCAAAAATTTTCAAGATCGTTTATCCTTTGTATTCCTGTCAAATGCCACTAAATTAAACATTTCGCGCATCCGGCTACGGATTCGGTTTCCATAGATCGCTTCCAATTCGGAAGCTGAAAGGTTGGTGGTGATGTGTGTCATCATCCGTTTGGAAACAAACAGGTCGTATCGGTTTAGCAGGATTTCAGCCATCACATTGCATTCATTGCCGAAGTATTTCGGGGTTTGTTCCAACCCCAAATCATCAAAACAATACACTTTAGGCATGAATGGCATATTGGCATATTTCACAAATGATCCCTTGCTGTAGTGATTGATCACAGCAAATCCATCTTTCTCAAACTCAAAGCTAATCTCCCGGGTTGGTTTAACCATGTATTGGGTTTCCCTTGGAAAAAAGTAGCTGACCAACTGCATGAGGGAGGTTTTTCCACAGCCAATCGGGCCTGTAAGTAGGATTCCTTTTCTCAAACTGATGCCATGATTTGCCGCATTTTCCTGGTCTCCAATGGCATAAACCAAAAGTTTGTAGATCAGTTCGAAGTCGGATTCGATCAAGGAAAAATGGTTCCCAAACAGGATTTTGCCCCTTTCTTCCATCCATTGCAGGCTGGCCGGAAAACTGAAATTAAAGACTCCGCCACGGTAATCGGCGATCTGCTCATAAGGGCTCAGAATAATTTTTGTTGACGGTGACGCTAAGTTTGCTGGTCCCGACTTGATTGGGTTCTCGTTCATCTGTTTTAAAACTTTGGGTGTTGTTCATCCATTTCCGGGCAACGGCCTGCCAAGAAAGTATTTTCATCTGATCCCCGGTCTTCCAGCCTGACGACTGGTAGTGGGCGTAAAACTTCTGCGCCTCGCTGCGCGGAAACTGGTTCTGTTCAAAAAATTGTTCGGTTTCGGATAAATCCGGAACCTGAGATTTCTCATCCGAAAGATTTTCGGAATTGGTCGTTCGCAGTCGTTTTTTTTGTTTTTCGTTTTCATCAACATCAAATTTTTGGTTTCTTCTGACTGACTCTTCTTCTTGTTTGTTTTTGTTTAAACTGTTTATAAAAGGTGTATCAGTTCCTGTATTCCTTGCTGTATCATTTTTGATACCGGCACCCTCAATTTTGTCGCTTGCGGTATTCCTTCCGGTATCACTTTTGAGATTGCTGGAAATACCGGTATCCCTTGCTGTATCAGTTCCGGTATCACCTGCGGTATCATTTTTAATACCGGTATTCCTTGCTGTATCTCTTGCTGTATCATTTATGAGATCGCTGGAAGTACCGGTATCACTTGCCGTATCAGTTCCTGTATCTCTTGCGGTATCATTTTCGATACTGGTATTCCTTGCAGTATCGGTTGCTGTATTATTTATGAGATCACTAGAAGTACCGGTATTCCTTCCGGTATCAGTTCCCGTATCGGCAGCGGTATCATTTTCAATACCGGTATCAGTTCCTGTACTGCCTGCTGTATCACTTGCAGTATCAAATCTGATACAGGAGACCCGGCTGCCTGCATGTATGTTGGATGAAGGAATGTACCGGATATAACCCCACTCGGAAAGTTCCTTCATACATCGGGCGTAAGTATTGACTGAGCCTAATCGGGACATTTCCATTGTTTCTGCCCGGGTAATGACAAACTGTTCACCAAACCGGTCTGCATTCCACTGCTGAAACAGGGCAAAATACAGACTGATGTGATAAGATGACATGCGTTTATCTTCAGCCAGCCGTGCAAAAAAACCGTTCAGGTGCCTGATGTAGTTCATCGCTTCAAATCGAAGCTAAACCTTTTTTGTTTCTGGGTTGGCTCCAGCATTTTCCGGATATCCTCGTAGTCGTAAAACATCTGCCCTCCAATTTTAGTAAACGGAAGGGTTCCGTTTACCCGAAGGTTCTGGAGCGTCCCGGGAGAAATACTTAGCAGTTTTTTTACTTCGTAGGATTTTAACCATTTTTTTGCGGGCTGACCACGTTGCTCATTGAGCATCTTTCTGAACTCGGTGAGTAATTCAATTTTGAATTCCCGAAGGTCGTCTGTTGTAATAATTTCTGATGGCATAACTTTTAGTTTTGAATGATACATTTTGAATGCCTCCAAAAATCAAAATTTCAGAAATCATTCTTTCCCAAGGTGTACCCAAGTTGTGTGTTTTATATGGTTAAGTATGTTATGGTTCAATCATTTTATTTGATCTGTTTTGATTCCTTTTGGTAATGACATTGTTAATTCAGATAAGCTGAATTAATTCTATTTGATTTAATTTGGTTGGATTTGACAAAGGCTATTTTTTCTTAAAAAAAGTGAGAAAAGCAGATAGTTCTGCTGATATTGTAAATAGGTAGAACCATTCCAGAACATTGGACAAAATAATCGCAGGAAACCAGAAAATTTATTGAAATGGGTTGATATCTCACGTTTTTAACGACCAAAAAAATGGGAGACTTTTGCCTCCCCATTTTCAAAACTTGATCTGGGTTTCAACTTCCTTGATCCTTTCATCCAGAGTCGTTTTGATTTCTTCCATCACAGCGGAGACTACCGGGGTGTTGGAGGTTTTAAACTCTTTTCCTGATGCATCCCGCAGGAACACTGTTGCACCCAACCCGTCAGCTCCCAGGGAGAAGGTTTGGAGGTTTCTTCTGGTCTCGGTGAGCTTGCGCCACTTTTCAATGAGCATGCTCAAATCTTCAACCTTCTGGATGCGTTTCTCCAATGAAGGAACTTCAGCAACTTCTTTTTCATGTTTCTTCACCACTTCCAAAGAAGCTTTAGGTTGTTCTACACTCTCAGCATCGAGTTTCTTAGCTGCATTATTCATAGTTATTTACCGTTGCCTTACGGATTTATATTGGCATCTGGCACGCCGGTTAAAATTTCGGCGTAACCGGACATTGAGCTGTCACGGATAAGGTCAACGGGGTGCATGTCAGTTTCATGCCCGAAATGGGCAATCCATGAAACTGAACGCATCCGAAGGAAACGAGCCACGAAAGGCGAGTTCCCCTTTACCGTTTCGTGAAGCGTAAATACCTTTGCTCGCAATTTTAAATGGAGTGTTCTTACCTATTCATCAAAAAAATTAGTAACAGGATTTCTTTATTTATAAGTTAATTTTAGTACTCTGAGTACAAATATTGAGATATTTTTAAAGAGCCGCTATCTTCATTTTATCGAAACAACAGAGATTTCATTATCGAAGCGAACAAAAAAGGGGCTTTTCAGCCCCTAGAATTCAAACAAGAACTGCTGTTGTACTGCCTGTGCATTTTTGACAATAATCTCTTGCTTCTTTTCTGGCAACCTCAGTACCATATAACTTTCTTCTTTAATTATTTCCCTGATGTATGGGACTGCCTTCTCCGAATGGAGTTCTATTCTCCAGCCTGCATAAAAACGGTTCATCAGCGTATCCATCCAGCAGACTTCTCCCAAAAGTCCATTCAGGCATAAGTTTATCAAACACATCATTGCACAGGTGCGGTCAATGTCTGCCCCGAAAAACAACGAATTTCGGCTTATTTTTGCAGCAGCCAGTAACATCCGGCCAGAACCACAACAACAATCAGCAACCTTCTCCCCCAAACCAGCCGGGTTCAATATCCTGGACATCATATCACATATTGGTTCCGGAGTGAAAAACTGTCCATTCCTGCCATAGCTCAAGTATTCCATGTAAAAATCACCAAAGCCATCTTTAAGACCTTCACCATTGTTGTCCATTTCGATGACCAATGAACCAAAAGCTTCAGCCATCAGGTAGGCATCCGGTTTTTCGTAATTACGGACAATCTCCAGATAACGGTCTTCCTTTGCCCCAAAAGACAACGAACAAACAACCATTTCAAGAAAATCATCGAACACAGAATGCAAACCATATTTGTAGCCGACTTGCAGGATATACTGGGAAAAACTTTTTAACTGTTCCATATTTTGAATCTTTAATTGTTTCTAACTATGAATTTTTGATATAAAAAATGGCGAAGACTAAACTGCCTCCGCCATATGATCAACCAAAGCGGCACTTGCCGCCTGGTTAGGATGAACCTGATGTTCCAGAATATAATCAACAGCCTTTTGTGCCTGTGAAGAAGCAATCAGAAGCATCTTTTTATCTTCCTTGAATTTGCCAATCCAGCTTTTAATGTAGGCAGCACTGTTGTCTATCGTGGCATTTTGAATACCGGTCATATAACAAAGGTAAGCGGCCCCCAACTCGGCAACCAGTTCTTCCTGGCTGTAGTCCTGAGAACCGAATTTGTGATCGGACAGTTTTTCATGCCTTCCAGTCCTGTTGATATGCCCGGTAGAGTGAATCAACTCATGGTAAAGTGTTGAGTAATAATGCTCGTCCCTGAAGAAAGTCCGTGGGTTTGGCATCCCGACATAATCACCGGAAGGTGAATAGAAAGCATGTGACTGGTCGAGCCTGATTTCAGGGCTATCGTACCAAAACTCGATTAACTGTTCTGCATTGCCAATCGGGTCAAATGCATGGTCATGAGCTTCTGTCGCTGGTATCTTGCTTTCATCAATACCTTCCGTTTGTTTCAGGTTAAAAACAGTGTAATACCTAAGGAAAGGGATATGGTCAATGCTGCCGTCTTTCTCTTCAGTGTCCAGCAGCTTCCAAAACACGACCGGGAAACCTTTTTCACCTTTTAAAACATGCCCACCCAATTCTTTGATCTGGTTGAAGGTTAGAAAGAATGGAGAACCGAACTTATCAACTACAGTTAAGAGATACCAGAAATTAAAACCGCGATAAGCTTTCTTGTGAACCATGTTCTGCGGGAACCCGGTTTCTGCTTTCCAAGGCATTTGCCAAGGGATAACACCTGCTTCAAGGCGTTCAATAATCAGGTTGGTAACCATTTCATAAATGTCAAATGAAGAATTCATGGGATAATGCTCCTGCCCTGGAGGCTTATTTTGGCAACCTTCGATTTAACTAAGGGTATATCTGGCACGCCGTTAAACTTAAATTTTTGGCGTACCAACATTGAGCTGTCACGGATCAGGTCAATGGGGTGCATGTCAGTTTCATGCCCGAAATGGGCAATCCATGAAACTGAACGCATCCGAAGGAAACGAGCCACGAAAAGCGAGTTCCCCTTTACCGTTCCGTGAAGCGATCAATAAATTTGTCGGAAATTTGAGTGTAACACATAACCTTATAACAGATTTTTGTAAACTGACTAAGTACGAACAAAAAAGGGGCAAAAAAGCCCCAAGTATCTTAATATGGATTTCCAATTCCTGCATAAACATCTTCGTCTGCTGCAGCCGAAAGGAAGCTGCGGTATTCCGGTTCTCCGCAATCCGAGCATAACAAGGTTTGTGTTCGTGACCAATAATAGGCTACGGTTCCTTTGGACAGGCGAGTTTGGCACTTTGCACAACAACTGGGATAACGAACTACAATTTGTTTTGGATCATCTTTATATCGCATAATAAATACCTCCTATGGTTTTGTTTAGAAAACTGTTTGCTTGAATTCATTAATCTTCATTTGGTTTCATTATGAAAATGGCAGGTGACGGATCGTCAAAGTCCTGGGCCTGAATGACTGCTTTGAGAGTAACCAGTCTATTGAGTCGATTTTCGGGAGATTCAAGCTTTTCATTGGGCTCCCAGTTACCTTCATCAGGCAGATAGCTAATAAAGTCATACTGTAAAAAATTGGAAGAAACTTTCCTGGCTTGAAAAGCAAACATATACAGCACGTCCCAAAGGCGGCCTGAAAGGTTTTGGAGCTGCTCCATACCTTTCGGAACTTCAACATACTTGTCCCATGCTGCCCGTGTCAGATAAACTGGGAACTTAATACCTGCTTCTTCGGAAGCTTTGCTGTCAACTTTAACAAGGAAGCCGTCTTCCACAGCTTGCTGGGTTGAATACGTGGAAATAATTTCCCAACCATTTGAATCTTTCATTGATTTTGCTGCTGCCTTGCAGACTTTTGATGGCACCCTTTGTTTTAACTCAGGGCATATCTGGCACGCCGTTAAACTTAAATTTTTGGCGTACCAACATTGAGCTGTCACGGATCAGGTCAACGGGGTGCATGTCAGTTTCATGCCCGAAATGGGCAATCCATGAAACTGAACGCATCCGAAGGAAACGAGCCACGGAAAGCGAGTTCCCCTTTACCGTTCCGGGAAGCGATCAATAAATTTGTCGGAAATTTGAGTGTAAAAAGTTACTACATTACAATAATGAATGAAAAGCGACATGAACAACAAGCCAATATGGTAATCTTCAAAGAAAAAATAAGAAATATTCTGCTGCCAAGCAAACGCTCTGCCTGTTTGTAAAAACCTAAATAATAATTATTTACAACATTAAAGGTTGACATTTTATATATTTATACTATATTTGTCAACAAAATCTAAACAATGAACTCAGAAATCAAAAATTATTTAAGTATCCGAATAAAGCAGGCCAGAAAAATGGCAGGTATGTCACTTCAGGAATTATCGGATTCATTGAATAATCTGGTCACTAAGCAAGCACTTTCTAAGTATGAGCAAGGTGCAATGAACCCGACCAATGAAGTTCTAATAGCGCTATCAAAATCTCTGAATGTTAAGCCTGAATATTTCTTAAAGAAAGAAATATTAAACCTCAGCAACATTTCATTTCGGAAAAAAACCACCCTTTTAAAAAATACAGAAGAGTCAATTATCGAAAAAGCCAAAGACTATGTCGAACGATTTTTAGAGTTGGAGTCCATTCTGGGAATTGAGTCAACGTTTGTAAATCCACTCAGCAAATTAGTGATAAAAGACAAAAATGATACGTCAAAGGCAGCCAGTCTGCTGAGAGACAATTGGAATTTGGGAAATAATCCTATTCCCAGTTTGATCGAGACCCTTGAGTTAAACGGGGTTAAAGTATTGTTAATCGATGAAGTGGATGAGATTGATGGTTTTTCTTTTCTGGTTGACAGTTCGATCCCCGTAGTTATTGTTAATACCAATTCGAAACCCATTGAAAGAATTAGATTTACGTTAATTCATGAATTGGCCCATATATTACTAAATTTTGACAGCAAACATATTTTTGAAAATAAGGAGATCGAAAGATTATGTCATCATTTCGCAAGTAGTTTTTTGATCCCAAGTGAAAAGCTTATAGCTATGATCGGAGGTCTCCACCGAAGTTATATCAATATAAAAGAACTGATATCCATTAAAGAATATTACGGCATTTCAATCAGAGCTACCGTTCATAGACTTCTTGAGATAGAGGTGATCTCACAAACTTACTACCAAAGGTGGATGATCTACATGAGCAAAACGTATGGGCAGAAGAATGAGCCAGGAAAATACGTTGGGGACGAACGGTTAAGGTTATTTGAACAGCTCATGAACAGGGCATTGGCTGAGGATTTTATCAGCTTAAGTAAGGCTGCAAGCCTTATGAATGTAAGTATAAACAAGATCAGAAAAGACATTGCGAGTGTTAGGTAAAAGCAAAATATTAATCAATGATTCATGCGTACTTTTTGATCTGGCAGATCTAAATTTACTGAATGATTTTTTTGAACTTGAATATAGCTTCTATACAACACCACAAGTGATTAGCGAGATCAGAGATGAGGTTCAACTAGTCGAAATGGGTAAGTTTATTGATAATTCCTCGTTAATTGTCGATTCCAATGGAGACTTCGAATCAATTCAGTTAATCTATGATAAGTACGCTGGACTAAGCTATGCGGATAGTTCTGTTCTTGAATTGGCAATTCGACTGGAGGGTATCTTGTTAAGCTCGGATAAAGCACTGCGAAATATTTCCAAAAGAATTAATTTGGATGTACGAGGTGTGCTGTGGGTGATTAAGGAATTGGTTATAAAACGGATGATATCGAAAGAAACAGCAGAAATGAAATTAAAAGAATATCCAGAAATAAATATCCGGGTTCCACTCAATGAGATCAAAAAGTTGATTAATGACTTACAAAAAGAATAAAAGTGAGGTTCTGATTATTAATTCCCCTCTTTTTAGAGGTTATCAAAAAACGGATGAGGAAGATTCTCTTCCCCCAATAGGTCTTGGATATATTGCAACGTTTTTGAAACTTCGAAACATTCAGGTCGAGCTAATTGACAGCATTATACAGAACATATCTCTCCCAAAGCTAAAATCGATCATCAGAAGGAAGCAACCAGAATTTCTCGCAATCAATATTTTTTCCACCAATCTTAAACTTGTTAAAGAGATAGTCGAATCGATAAATTTTAAAGTGCATATAATTATTGGTGGACTTGCTACAAGAACACTATATCCTCAAATACTGCAATGGAAAACAATTAATCAAATTGATGTTGTAACCGGAGATGGAGAGTTAATTACTCCTGATATTATTCTCAATCAGATCAAAGAAAAATCTAAGGTCGAAATCCCCAACCGGCGGGTATTTGATATCAATGGTAAATCTGTTTATTTCATAAAGGACATCTCGACAGTATTATTGAACCGGGACTTTTTCAACAATGAACCTAAACTAAATTATTTTGGTAATCAGGAAGCAAGTATTGTGACCAGTCGCGGATGTATTTATAACTGTTCATTTTGTGCTGCTGCCAGATCATTAAATAAAGAATATCCTGCCAGAGAACGATCAACTGATTCCATTGTAAGGGAACTTAATTATATCAAGACCCAAAATCCTGAAACAGTATCAATCAGGGTTCTTGATGATTTGTTCCTGAAATCAAAAGATTCCATAACCAACGCGATAGATATCTTTTCAAAATTTGATTTTCAATGGCGATCTATGGCTCACATCAAGACATTTAACGGTGTTGGAGAGGATTTACTTATGAAGCTAAAAGAATCCGGATGCTATGAACTATTTATCGGAATTGAATCCGGGTCCCCGATTATTCTTAAGTCCATGAATAAGACTCATGATATCAGATTGATAAAAGAAAACGTAGAGAAATTATTTAAAGCAAAAATAAATGTAAAATGCTATTTCATTTATGGATTTCCTGATGAAACGTTAGAGGATATGGAAATGACATACAATTTAGCGCTTGAGATAAAAAAATTGTCCATAATGCATGGTTCAAAATTTAGAACTAGTGTATTTCAATTTCGGACCTATCATGGTACATTGTTATATGAAAACTTAAAAAAAAAATATCCAGGTTTGGATATTGACACCATTAACCCCGATGGAAAACTCACACAACTGATCGGAAGGAAACAGTTCAATTTTCACAGTATTAACCATTCAAAAGTTAGTTTAAAACTTATACGTGATTATATTTGCAAGACAGATATGATCTAAAAATGGCCAAAAAATCCACAAGTGACGGTAATATTACAATCGACACAAACAGAAGGAAGTGTAAAGCCTGTGGTTTGTACCTAAATCAGTTACCAATTCTTGATAAATATAAAAAAGCCAGTGTTTTTTGGGTTGGGCTTTCTTCTGTTTTGATTACAGATGAAGAGGAAAAAATTCCATTGTCTCCTCGCACGAAATCAGGTGCTTTAATAAGACAAATCGAGAATCCATATCGGGATGAAATATCATTCTATAAGACAAATGTTGTAAAATGTTTGCCGCTCAATAATACTAAAATCAGGTATCCATTAAAGCATGAAATGGAAAAATGTTATCCAAACTTAGTGGATGAAATAGAAATATTGAAACCTTCGATTATTTTTCTTCTGGGAAAGCAGGTTGCACAATTTGTACTTGGAAAACATTCCTACAATTCATTCTCACTCGATGAAAATTTCAATTACCAATCGTTTATAATTGATGATATTATTTACGTTCCAGTACATCACCCTTCGTTTATTCTTGTTTATAGAAGAAAATTCATTGAAAACTATATAAGTGGAATTTCCTCTTTCTTTCAAGAATTGACGGTTGAGAAAGAAACATCTATCGGTCATACACCGACGGACATACCATTTTTCATTTTGCTTAATTCTGAAGTAGGTGCAACTCCCGTCTGATTTATTGATTGGCTAAGAAAACTGACCCGGTGGGCTTTATATGACAACGATGTGATGGCCTACTCCTGTATCCCGATTAATTCCTACTTTTTAATCTTTCTTTTAATGCCAAGCCTTTAGAAGTTAACTTATATTTCTGATTCTTACTCTTAGATTTTCCGGGCAAAGTCATTTCAATTAATTCCTCTTTTAATGCAGGTTCAAGGTAACTTATTGAAAAGTGAGATCTGTTTTTTAGTTCCAGTATTTCCATGAGTTGAGCCCTACTCATTTCCCCCTGAATCACCAATACCAAACGATGTGTGAGTTCTGCTATTTCCGTAAATGTTGAAGAGGCATCATGTACGGTTTCATGTATGGTTTCATGTATGGTATCATGTACGGTTTCGGCTGAAGGCCGCCATATAGTAAGTTTAAATCCTTCATCCAGAGAAATAAGGGGAGGTTTTAATCCTCTTTCTTTAATAAGATTATACATTTCCAAAGTCCCTGTGCCAAACCTTTCAATTTCACCCGTTAAAAACATACAGCCAGCAAGAAGAGGATTATGAGGATATGAACTATGTGGTTCCTTCAAATCACTGATATCCAATTCAGGAGGTAAAGTGCCAGGATTACTTATTTCAACTCGGTTTTTAAAAACCGAAACCTGAATGCTGCCTTTACTGTTGTAATCACGATGTGCAACGGCATTGATAATGCCTTCAGCAATGACCGCCCTGGGAATTTCATAAATGGTTTCAACCTGATTGCTCTTTTCTCTGGTACCTGTCGATAAGCTCATTTTTGAAAGAACAAAATTTACAGCTTCATCGGCGACTTCGAAGACAGTTCCTCCAAATTCCTTATAATCAGGGATGGGCTTTTGAACTTGTAATCCATGAAAATTGGCACATTTAATAGTAGCCGATGGGAAAAACAATTGAGGATCAGGAGCAAATGCCAGTAATGCACTGTTTACCAGTTTTCCGTCCCTAGTCATTCGCAAATGTTTTAGAACTTGTTCAATCGAAGCTGTTTCTTTCAGCGGAAAATTGCGTTTCCCTTTGGCAAGAATAATGAATTCTCTTATTTTAGCTTTATCTAATGATTCAATACTTGCTGTGGGATGTAAAGAATAGTCAAAATCACGACTCTCGATTTTTCCGGTTTGCTTCAAAAATAAAACAGCCGATCTGTAAACTTCCTTTTTCAATGAATCAATAGTGGAAAACTTCTTTCGGGAAACATCCTGTTCAATTTTCCGGATTAAATCTATTTCCTTCGCATGACGATCAGCTCCGACCATATCCTTAATAAAAATCCATCTGGGTATATGTTCTGCTTTTGCCTGATCGTATTCTCTTTCTGTAGGAGAAACACCCATTTCACCTTCGAAACCATATGATGCCCCCAATAAACCGATGTAAATATCCGAATCTTTCACTTCGGCCAAATATACCTTGCCTGGCGAGTGCGTATTGGCAGGAACTTCTTCAAAAATGAAAGGTTCAAAAAAAGTTCCGAGCAAAGGATCATGCCTTAGATAGCTAGTTAACTCAGCCCGATCATTGGCAAATTCATTTTGAACACTGGATATGAATACTTTTAGCTTTTTCAAAAAATTAATCTTTTATATTTCGAAAATGATTCTCAATTCATTTGGCAAATATATAACTTATCAATGCTCCTCCTCCTATCTAGTAGGACATAACAAAGTTGTCTACCTGTGCCTAAGTTCAAGTATTTTATTATTGCAGTTGGTCATATCGTCCACCCGACTGGCTTTAACTTTGTTTTGGCATATTCCTCAGAAATTCTTTCAGAAGAAACAGCAAAACATAAAAGCATTTCTGGACGGCTCATTGCGACAAAAGCTATTTTGCTAGCCGTCTCATTATAAGATGGCTTAAAAGATTTGCCCTCCAGTTGTTTTTTTATAAGAGAAGAGTCGTAACTGCCATTTTTATATGTTTCCAGATATAATGTGGCTGTATGCGTTTCACCCTTTTCTCCATGAATAGTATTGATTTTTATCGGAACGATAACCCCTGATTCATCATTATAGTGATATACGTTCGTTTGCTTTTCTTGTTGATTTTGATTGGTAATGGCTTCAGATATTTGAAGAAAGCTAATGTTTTTATCAAATTGGATATTCTTTAGGGAAAGTATTTTATCACTAACAAATTCTAAAATCAATTTATAAACCCCAATATTAAAATTTTCCTTTTCTTTTTTGATCTTTAAGCCGCAATCAGAAATAAATGTTCTGAACTCAAAATAGAGTTCCTCATGATCCTTTTTTAGATAGTCGAATAAGGTTGTTTTTGTAAATCTCCGTTGTATAACACGATCTCCAATTTGAATCTCATTTTTAAATTCATGTAGTTCTAATAGCTGAAGAATGCCATTGATAATGCGTTCGGAATAGTTTTTCTTATCTGGTAAATCTTTAGCCAGATACTCAATGAGTGTTGGAAAATGCTCCTTATTTTTAGCTGATGCTTTCTCAAAACCACACCAATAGGTTTTTAAAGTGATTTTCCCTTTTTCCTTTTCTTTACCAACTCGACCAATAGCAACGAACGTTGAGTCTTTAATTTTATGTAACTCATATTTGACAATTAACTGACCAAACTCATCCAGAACAGTTTTATCAGCTTTATCGAATATGATTAAATGAGGTGGTAATATGGAATCTTGATTTTCCCCTTCAATTGGAGGCTCATTGGTTTTAATCCGTAATGGATTAATTGCATTGGCAATTTGTTCTCCAAACCGTTTACTTTTTGTGAGATGTAAACAATCGTTTTCGTCATATTTCCATTCTCCTTTTTGCCCATCGTAATCATAGATAGCTTGATTTGGATCACCAAATTCCTGAATAATTGTTTTTTCTGATCCTTGAAAAAGTGTGTTGATTATTTTGGATTGATGAATGGCAGTATCCTGCATTTCATCGATAAACACAAACTTGAATCGCTCTTGAAATGCTTCTTTGATATCAGGTATAGCTGTAATATATTTATTGGCAATAAAATATGCATCATCAAAACTAAGCACTCCATCACCATTAATATCACATTTCATTTTTCTAAGTTTTTTGTAAATTTCTTCTTGGTCAGCATTGTTTAAATCTAACTTTAAAGCTTGGCATATTTTATTCTCATCAACAATAAGATCATCCCATTTTATTGAATATGGGTATCCTTTTTTTTGATTGACAATACAAAAGTGATTAGTAGGTTTTCCTAAATATTTTCGATATGAATCTATTTTTGCAAAATAATACTCGTTATCGATTTGGGGTCGTATTTTTTTATCCGATTTTGCTGAATTGTATGGAATTGCTAAAAATTTATCAACAAAACTCTGTATCGTTCCGAAAAAGTTGGGATAAGCAAATAATTTGAAAACTTCGACACCCAACTTTTCTTTTATTAAATCAATAGCTACATTGGTATGGGTAAGCACACAAATTCCTCTTCCATCATCAAAAGGCATCCGATTCGATAAAATGATTAATTTGGCAAGGAGTACGGTTGTTTTACCACTTCCGGGACATGCTACGATTGGTTTATTTTCCAGGCATTGAATAGCTGTAACTCGTTCTCCGCGAGCATCAATATCATCATAGAATTTTGTTGAATCACCATTAAACAAAACCCTTGAAGCATATTCTACTTCCTTAATTGTTATTGGGCTCATTGTCCGGTCGTTTTGTTACGTGATAGATTGCTTCGCGGATATACTCAAATTCAGGTGCTGTTTCTATGATTGTTTTGACTTCTTCTGGTTTTTCCAATAAATGAAAGGCAAAACGTTGGGCAGTAATTGCTTTTGAAACCTTATTGTTTTCGAGATAATTAGAATAAATTTTACATGCAATCCACTCTTTAGTCTTACCATTATTTGTATCAAGAAATTTGCCAGCCGCAACTTCTTTCTTTTGCTCATCTTTAATATCTAAACCACTATAATTATCTCGATTCTCGATTAGTTGTGCCTCTAAAACTGATTGAAAAAGTAATACTCTGGTAAGTTCCTCTGAATTCAAAATGTCATGTTCTAAAGTCCAAAGAGGTGAAACAAAAACGCTAACATGATCACCTTCTATCTTTTGCTTTTTCTTTTTTTCTTCGCCACTTGTTGGCAATATCTTAATCTTGCCTGATTTTCTTTTAACAGTAATAATTTTCCCATTCTTCTGAATTTTCTGTTTTATGTCTAAGTCAGTAATGCAAGCGACGGGAATATTTAAGGTTTTGCCATCGATCCTTTGAAATACTTTCGCATATCGCATGAAAGCTGTACTTCCAACATTTACAATCGACACGCCATAATTGTGTAGTGGCCGCTCTATAATTTCTGCAATAGTTGGAATAAGTATGTTTTCTGCATCACCCTCTACCATTATCACTCCACGTGCAAAAAATAGATTGGCTTTGGTTGCATCAAGAAAACGATCCAAAAATTCATAGTCGCGTTGTTCCAATTTTGTGCGTTTCCCATCATTAAACATCGGATAAATGTCATTTCCATGACAAAGAATGAGGTTATCCAACTTGACCTTTGAAGCAAGCGTTGTACTGTGTGTTGTCAGAATTAACTGACCCTTATTTAGATTCTTATTATTTTGTAGCGCATCAATTACTTTTAGCTGAGCCTGAGGATGCAGATGAGCTTCAATTTCTTCTACCAAAGCTAATTGTAACTCTCGGCCTTTCGATTGTTTTAAAAGAAGAAACTCTGCAGCCATGTAAAGTTTATTCAATGATCCTAAACCTGCTTTATTGGAATCATTGACCAGCTTAAGTGTTTTCAAAATATCGGAAAGTTCCTCATCCGTTATTTCAATTGCAGGTTCGGCGTTATATCCATCAAAAGAAAGTGCCTTCAAATTTGAATAAATATCATCTGCTATTTGTGCTCCTTCATTCTTCGAAGTAGACCCCTGTTTTAAAAGGTTTAGCGTTGAATCGAAACGTGAAATAATTTCATCAAATTCATCATCTTTTAATTTGTCTCTTTTCTCTTCTAAATAACTTGAAAATTCTCCAAGTCGTGTTTGTATTTCTTCAATAGCTAAATGTCTTTTGCCGCTTTCTGTTGGTTTGAAATAGTCGCGAATAATATTATTTGCTTCCTTGGCTTTTTTCTTTAATTCGTGTTCCCATTTTTCATCAGGATCTCCTGTCTGTTTTGATTTAAAAACGTCATGACCTCCTAGTATCTGGGCTAATCGGGATTTGTATCCGGGAGTTAATTCAGAAAGTGCATCACGCAAGGGTTTCAAATAAGTAACTTTCAAATTTTCACGAGCTTCTCCATCCAATTGAACTCCTTCATCATCTGCACCAGCTTTTATATTGGTAATTATTCTGTTTTCTTTCGTTCTGGTCGCCGAAAGCCAAACGGTAAGTTCATAATCATTTTTCTTATCAAAACCGACCCATTCCAGAAAACTTCCGGCTTCAGAAGATTCTAATTTTTTGAATTTACATTCAATACGCAGTTTCGTTGCACGAACTCTCTGCCCAATGGATGAAATATTCTCATGAAAATCTTTATCCTCAAGTCTTAAACCCTCTAAACTCTTGGTATTTAGAACAAACTTTATCGCGTCAATAATAGCAGTCTTCCCAGAGTCATTTTCCCCAATTAAAACATTCAATGTTTGTTTAAATTCAACTATTAAATCGGGTTTTGTTTCGTTACTAATACTATGCAAATGTTCGCCATTCCCATATTTCCTAAAATTCCAAAGTTTGAGTTCTGATAGGTACATGTTTAATTTTTAAAAATTATTTAACTTCACACATCCTCAAAAACTCCTCCTCATAAACCAACCGAATATCACAGCCCTGCGCATTAAGTTGATTTATTTTCTCCATTTTAGAAGGACCTGGGGCAGAACCAGTAATAACAAAATTCGTTCGCTTGGTAATAGAAGTATCTATATCTGCACCTAGTTTTTTGACCAGATCAGCCGCTTCTTTCCGATCAATCGAATTCAAAACACCTGTGAAAACAACCTTTTTTGAATAAAAGGGATTATTGCAATCAGCATTGTTCAGGTCAGGTTTCAATACATCTCCGCAAAGGTGGTCATGTCCTTCCGGAGCAAAAATATTATTTGGCTTTTCAGAACGAGGTTTTATTTTAGAGTAGTCAGGGGCAATTCCCCGCATTAGATTCAGGTATACTTTTGCGCAGGCTACCGCATCGCATGTGGCATCATGATGGTTGCTCAGGTCAATTTCATAAGCATCACAAATTTCACTTAACTTATAACCAGTTCTCGAATATGTACAGTCACATTCCATAACGGGAATTTGACGATTGTAAAATTCAAGAGCCTGGTGCAGACAATTTATATCAAAAGAAGCATTATGTGCTACAAGTCTTTTCCCTTCCAATAGAGGATAAATTTCGTCCCAGACTTCTGGGAATACCGGTGCATTGGCCGTCACATCAGGAGTAATTCCATGAACATTAATATTTCCAATGGCGTATTCATTCTGAGGTGGCTGAACTAACTTTGAAAAGGTTTGGGTGATTTCTCCATTTTCAACTATTGCCAATCCAATTTGGCAAATGCTCCAACGTTTGCCAATGGCTGTTTCAACATCAATTGCAACAAAATTCATCGTTTTAGATTTTAGGGTAAAACCAGTCTGTCATTATTTTTTAGAATCATTTCACTTTTAAGAGCATACTCAATTCCTAGTTTCATTGACTGTTCCACATTGGTTCCAATCCGGGCATATCCAAACAATCGAGCAGTTTCTTTTATTAAATCATCTTCAGGCAAACTAATTTGATTAGTAAGTATTTCAATCAATGCGGCGGCTACTTCTTCTCTGGGAAGATCTTCTGCATTCCGTTTTTGAGTATCGTCCATTGGAATGCGGAATGTTTTATATAATTCCGGATTTTGCTCCTGTTTCCAATAAAAGAATGTTCCATTCTGATGGTTATATCTTAAACTAAGTTGTGTGTACAGACTCTCCAGATAATCATTTAACCGAACACCAAGGCGTGTGATTCCCCAAGCTGTTAATATACGTTTTGACAATAAGGTCTGACTAATTGGAGCCTCAGTTTGAACAACCTGATTAATTTGATTTAGAATTTTTTGCATTCTTCTGGAATCAAAAAACTCATCAGAAAATGCCAAAGAAGATAATGGTAAAGAACAAACTTTATATTCTGCATATTTTTGATTGGTTTCTATAATATGTTGGGTGATTCCCTGAAGCTTGATTTCAGCAAATTGATCTGTTTTAGGCTCACCACTTTTGACTGCCGGTATTCCTGGCTCAACAATGGTTTGTTCTTTTTCTTTAGGTTTTTGAGCTTCTTTTATTGACACCAAAATATCCTGAAGTACTTTCTGAGAATTATCCCACCAATCTGGAGACCATAGTTTATAAATATTCCAACCTAACAATCTCAGAACTTCCATCCGGACTACTTCCCGGTCTTTGGCTGTTTTTGCCGATTTATAGTTTTCTCCATCCGTGAGAATTCCTAAAATATACTCTGAAGGGTTTTCCGGATTAACTACTCCTATATCTATCCGGTAACCGGAACAACCAATATCAGTATGAACTATGTATCCTGATTTTTGAATTTCTTCAGCTACCAGTTTTTCAAATGAATTTGGTTTTGCTTTTCGAATGTAATTTTTTTGAGTTAGGACCATTTTACCTTTTTCAGAATATTCAAGGAATGCCTTTATCCCTGCCACTCCTTCGGATGCAGTCCTCGTAATATCAATCTGGTCCGAACGTAGTGTCGAATAAACTTTCATTTCGTACCTGGCTCTCGAAACTGCTACATTTAACCTTCGCCAACCACCATCGCGATTCAGTGGACCAAAGTTTAAACTAATCTTGCCATCCTTATCTGGCCCATACCCCATTGAAAATAAAATGACATCACGCTCATCTCCCTGCACATTTTCCAGATTCTTAATAAAAATCTCTTCATTTAGCTGTTTTGCCACTAATTCCATTTCAGGATTTTTCACAAAGGCTTCCGTCAGTAAGTCATCAATTAAATTTTGCTGGGTAGAACTAAATGTAACAATACCTATGCTCCTCTGAGAAAGAACAGGGTCTGTCAATCGTCGAATCACCTCTTCAACAATTGCAGCCGCTTCAAATTTATTTTGCCGGGTTTTACCCCGATCATAAAAGCCGGGAACATGGATGTTATTCACTTTTGTAGCTATATCATCGGGCGAAGGGAAAGTCATCAGCTTATTGTCGTAATAGTTGGAGTTACTGAAAGCAATCAAACTTTCATGTTTGCTCCGGTAATGCCATAACAGGTGCTTGGAAGGAATCGATAAGGCCAGGCAATCATCCAAAATACTTTCCAAATCCTCTTTCTCTGCATTCTCTTCATCAAAATTACTGGTTGAAAAGAAGCTGGTAGGCGGCATTTGTTTAGGATCTCCAACAACGATCACGTTCTTTCCACGGGCAATTGCACCGACAGCTTCACATGTTGGCATTTGCGAAGCTTCATCAAAAACAACTAAATCGAATTTTGAATGGTCAACATCAAAATACTGGGCTACCGAAATCGGACTCATTAGCATACAAGGGCACATTCGCGGCAACAAGTTTGGAATTAAATCAAAAAGCTTCCGCACCGACATTCCTCTGCCCTTACTCCGAATAGCTCGCTGAAGTATTCCTATCTCTGAACTTTGAGAAGCTTCCTTGGTAAACGAAGGAATTGAAGAGGCCAGCTTGGAGTACAATTCTGCTTTTGTAAGTTCCTCGAAGTACTTACTCTTCTCTTTGAATTTCCTGATTTTATTTTCAAACAGTTTTCCGTTAAACGCCGACAACTGCGGATCATGAGAAATAATACGTTCTGAACATTGCCGATATAAAGCCTTCTTGAAAGAATTGACAACCTGCTCATTTTTCAGCTTTCCACTTCTATATGTTGAAACAACCGGTTCTAGATCGAATTTCAAACACTTTTCTACTGCCAGATTCCAGCTAGTCCAATCCCTTAACGAATCAAGATTTTCATTCCATTTTTGAGCCTTTTGCTTCCAAATTTCAATCCAATCGGAGGTTTTATCTTCATTGTCAGAAAAGCTAATACTTAATAATTCAGACAAACGGGTTTCCGTTTCTTTTATCCGGTCATTAATGCCTATGAACGTTTGCAGTATCTTTCCATTAACTTCAAGGTAAGTTCGGGAACCTTCGGAGAGTTGAACTGAAAGGTTGTTCCGTATCTGCTTGGCCAACAATGGATCACCAGTCAAGCTTACCGTAAATTGGTGTATCCGTATGACAGCCTCACATAGTTGAATCAACTTAGTCCAGTCGCTGTTTCCACTATTCCATAAAAAATCCAATGTTTTGGAAAGCATAGGAGTGTTCTCATCCAGAATTTCCTGTTCTTGTTTGTACAGAATTAATTTTTCAAAGTAAGCAACAACATTTTGTTTGTTTACTTTTCCGGACTTTGACATCGGATTAAGTGATTTCAAAACCTTATTTTGCTCCAACCAACGGGGCAAAAACCATTTTCCTGAAGCTGAATTCCAATTAGCCAATCCAGACTCAGCATCAAATTGCAAAATGCTTTTATTAAAGTCATTGAGTAATTCCTGTCGATAGCTATCCCGTTTTATTCCATGTTTGGAAAGTTCGATGATGTTCCCAAGTGTATTTTCAACATTTCCGGCACTCATTATTTCGGCAGGAGTGTCAGGTAGGCTGAGCAGTTCTTTCGCCAATTGCGTTGCGGCCAAATCATGCTCCCTGCTATAAACGGAAGTATCCATTTTCAATAGCTCGCATAATTCTTTACGGCTTTTATCTAATTGTATCAACAACCCGATATAGGTAGAGATCAAATCGAAAGCACTTGCTTTAGCCTGTTGACTATACAATGTTGTTTTTATTTCGGCCAAAGGATGGTTAAATGGATGTCCGCAAAGTGATCCCACGTTTTGCAGTTCTTCAACTATTTCCGTGTATTCTACAAATTTCTCACTATTTAATCCATCCAGAAATCGTTCTTCCAGCTTAATGTAATCTGGTATACCATTCAGTTGTGCATATCCGGTAAAGCAGTCAAATAATGAAAATCCTGATTGATGCTGCTTATGGAGCGATTCCACATAAGCATTAAGCTCAGTTCTTTGTGTATGCAGTCTTTCGGCTTCAGTTTGATATTCCAACGGAGATGACTTCTTTATCACTTCTGTTGTTTTTTGTAACTGTTCCAGGATAGTTGATTTCTTTGATTTGTTGGAATGTAACTCCAGACAAAACGGATCAAGCCCAACATCTGTCAACCTCTTCTGAACAACCGAAAGTGCAGCCATCTTTTCAGCAACAAACAAGACTTTTTTCCCTTGATAAAGGGCATTGGCAATAATATTGGTAATGGTCTGCGATTTACCTGTTCCCGGAGGGCCATGCAAGACAAAGCTTTTATCCTGAACTGCTGCACAAATGGCTTCAAGCTGCGAGGAGTCTGCACTAATTGGTAACGCTATATCGGAAGGTAGGTATTCCTGATCAAGATTGGATTCCAATACAAGTGTTTCACTCGTTTCCCATTCCATTTTGCCTGAAATAAGACTGGCAACGATTTTGTTTTCCTTTAATTTATCTGCATTGTTGTGGATATCATTCCACATGATAAATTTGTTAAAGGAAAATGTTCCTAAAAAAGCCTCTTCTTCAACATCCCAGCGCGTCTGCGCCATAATTCCCTGCCGAATAATGTTGAATATTCGTTTCACGTCAACACCACTTTCGTCCCTTGGAAGTTCATCCAATCCATTAATTACAATTCCAAAGTCTTGCCTGAGCATCTCCAACAAAGTAATATTCATCAAAGTTTCCTCTTCGCGACTTCGGATCACGTATCCTTTTTGAGCCGATTTCCGAATGATTTCAACTGGCAACAAAAGTAGTGGCGCATACCGGGGCAACTCACTTTTAGGTGTTTCATACCACTTCAAAAATCCAAGTGCCAAATAGAGCGTATTTGCTCCATTTTCCTCTAATGATACTCGGGAGGAACGATACAGTTTTGTCAACGCGGAACTTAGTTCGCCTTCTGTCAAATACGAACGAAGCCGTTTGTGGGCTAATTCATGCTTCAACAAGTCAACAATCGGATCTGATTGATTTACGGCCTGATAAACTCCGGAAACGCTCAGCGGATTTGCCCAATCATTTGGTTTAGGCAAAACCTGAAACTCATCGCCATCAGCCAATGCATCCTCAAAGGAATTGAGACTTATTGAAATGATTTGAATGGTATTCTGGATTACCCGTAAGTTAAGAAGGTTATTTCGTAAACTCAGGTCTAATAATTTTCGTTCCCAAAGTTTCTGTTTAGTAAAAGTAGTTGCTTGTTCAGGCACGTCTAATCTTTCAACTAAAATACTATCGGGGGCATCAATCAGACGTGATATTTCCGGAACTTCAACAATCTCCCATCCGTCAGAAGTTTTTATCCTTTGTGGCAACGGCTTTATCCCACTGAACCGGGCCCTTTTTATATCGACAAACAGAATAAAATTGTCTTCATTGACCAATTTGTAATTTGCATCATTCATTGCCTCGTCAAAAGAAAACGAATGACTCGCATTCATGAAAGTTGATTCCACCAAACCAATTTCATTGATGCCACTTGCGGTACGTTTTTTCAATAGCGAAACATCATCGTTAACACTATCCGGGAAGGTTTGGTCAACTAACCAACAGCCTACAAACGCATGTCCTTTGATTACAGTCAACAGGGGATTTAACCCAATTGCTTCCAGGCAACTGGCATACAAAATGGCCATGTCAATGCAGGTAGCAAGCTTTTGAGAAAAGATGGTATCACACATACGAATGCGTTGACCTTCTCTTTCAAAACTTGCAGGAGGAGTACAATAAACAATTCCAAGTTCAGCAATTGCTTCATAAATAGCAGCCATTTGCTTTTTAACACGATCAGGACTTAAACTCTGATAGGCATCAAATGAAGGGTCTCCTGTCCAACGATTAAGTATATCAGAAGCTGATTTGATTATTTTTGATAGTTCAGGGTGGTTCGGTGTGACAAATGCTGCCAGCATTTCAGGCAATGTTCCAATGCCATTCCATTGGTCATATGCAAGAATGTCAACCGAATAATTTTCTGTGAGCAGAACCTCATTATTAGAGGAAATAGTCAAGCTTAACTCTCCTGATATCCTTTCAGTCAATTCTGAAAGAAATCTTGCAGAAAGTTTTAAATTCTTCACATCTAATTCCAGACTTTGATTCTTTGGGATTAATTCAATTTGGTGTTGCCAATTATTTGCGAACTCCGGATCACAAGAAATTTTAACCAGAATATCAGCTATATCTTCATCAGAGCAATTTTCAATACTAAGTTTTCGTACAATCGGTACTCGGTTTTGTTGGATGGCATAATTTGCGACAGGTGTGTGTACAAATTCAACCTTGGGGTGAACAACGGTTTCAATCATAATTTCAGGTAGTCAAATAAAAATACTAAATGAAGATATTAGTACTTCACAGTTTTGAATCATTCGACTATAAAATTAAATAATTCATTCAACAATAAAGGCATGAATTAGATTGATTTTCATGATTTTTATAACCGCCACTGCTATCCGCTTTTCTTTCGTTTAATTTTGTTGATTTTCTTCTTATAACATATTCACAATTTAAAACAGAAACAAGCATCACCTTTTAACTTGGGAGATATGGAAGAACTATTAAGTCAGGATATAAAATACAATCAGGATATAGCCTTTGAATGGTTTGAGGATACTGTAGTTTCTGTCATCGGATAGACTAAACGGTTTTTATCTCGAATATTCAATTCAATATTGCTGGAGTCCATTTTACGTGGATTATTTCATAGGAAAATACAAGTTTTAGATAAATGTGAAATAGCGATCTGTACATTTGTCTTGAAAATGAAGTCTCCAATCAATGACAAAAATTACATGAAATTTATCTTCTCATACTCCCATTTTCCTTTCGGGTAATCACTATTTTGTTTAGTATATTTGATGACAATGTTTGATTCTAGAACAGTAGTAATGAATTTATAAATACAAAATGTACTGGATAAAATGAGACCTTCAAAAAATGCTTTCCTAGGATATTCTTATCAAAAATGCATCACATTTCTAATGCTTGCTAAAATGGATGTTGAACGAGAAATTGAAGCAATTGAGATAGAAGCAACTGTTGATAATAACTTCGACGATATAAAAATATCATCGAAGGATAAAACAACCTACTGTCAAATCAAAGATATTGATAATATTACTCTATATGATTTAACCATCAAGGGCTATCAAATCATTATAAAAGGAAAAGGGCATAAATTGTCTAATGGAATAAACATATTGTTTTTTAAAAACATTGATGTCGTTTGTAACGAACAACTTTGGGATATACCTGCATATAAAATATCAAATCTTTATATCATTCCACTTTCAAGGGAAAAAGCTGGAAAGATTGTTAGCAAGCTTTATAAATACAATGAAAGAAGAGAATCTCGTATCGAACAATTCTTTAATGTTTGTCTGGATGAACGTAAGTTAAGTATTAAACGGGAAGAAATACCAGGTATTGACGTTTACGATATTCATCTTCTGGAAAAAACAGTCAACGTTGGTAAAAAACTCTTAGAGTTCGAAAATATTCTGTTCATCGAGGGGAAACCAGGTGTTGGTAAAAGCCATTTGGTGACTTGCCTTGCAAAAGAGTACAAGAATTCTCTCGTTTATCGATTCTGGATATCTAACCAGGATAAAGATTATAAAGCACGACTGATTTATCAAAATTTTCTATCCAACATATCGAAAGAATTATTTCATGATTATCGTTACAGAACAGAAGATGAGATAATTGATTATATCTGCAAGAATAGAGAGGCAGTTATAATTGACGGTCTGGATCACGTTGAAAATTATCAGAAGGAGGAACTGGCATCTTTTATCGAATTCATTAACAAATTAAAGGATAAGTGTAAAACTATAGTACTGTCACGTCCTTTAAAAAGAAAAATTGACTGGACAAAACAACAACTAACAAACTGGAATTTTGAAGAAACTAAAAAAGTATTAGAGGAGCTTTATCTTATCTCTGAATATACAACATGCCGGAATATTTATGATTTAACTGACGGGTATCCGATTTTGGTTCGCTTTGTGGCAGAGCATTACAAGCAATATAGCGAGATGCCTTTATCTGAAAAATTAAATGGCATAGACGATTATTATGAAGGAATCATATCCAACACAAATATTTTAATCGCCCTTACACTATTCTTATCTACTCGATCTTTTATTATGGAATCTGAAATCTCATTATTTTTAAAAGACGAACTACTGTCAGAAATAGTAAAAGAGTTTATCAAATCCTATCCGTATCTGTTCGAAATCAGATTAAATAGAATCTCGTTATTTCACGACAGTTTTAATACCTTTTTACGAAACAAGAAAATTGAGCACACCTCAATCAATTCAAATGTAAAGCAGATTGTTCACAGGTCTTTAATGAGTGGTGAAAATAGGTTTATGTCCAGGTTTTCTTTTTTTTACCTGGAAAGGTCTATGAAAATTGAAATCATTAAGGAGTATGTTTCTATTAATTATTTCCAGAAAATATTGGGGAGGTGCATTGATTTTGAGGCCTTAAGAACTTTCTACAAACAAATCAGAGAGTCTTTAACCGAACTGGAAGCCGATGAATTTGACATAGTTGAATATTACAATCTGTCGCTGATAGTAAATATTACGGCACGGGATCACATCTCAACAATTAATGAGTTTTTATATACCTATGTAAAAAGCATATTATTTCACGGCTATGGAGATGACGATATCACGAGTTCAGAGCACCTGTTTTGCATGTACTACTATTATAAAACAGGAGATGCGACATTGCTACACAACCTCACTTCAGATGAACATTATGATACGGAAAATTTTTATCAAAAACTGGAATATGATGTTTGGATGGAAGAAGACTATTTTTCCCGACATCTAAATCCATTGAAAAAAACAGAATATCTAAAAAGATTTTTAAACCAAGATTTTAGTGTGGATACGATCGGATATGTTCCACATGTGCTGGCTAATTTATATCTGCATAAAACCAAAATAAAAGAATTAAAAGGGCTTCAAAATGCAATCATAATATATCTCGATACAGACGAAAATTTAGGAGTTTATACTTTGGAAAACGCTTTGCAACAGTTTCGAAATGTAAGTATTCGTCTTTCCAGTCTATTTTTGGAAAATGCAAAAGATATTATATTATCCTTAGGCAAAGACTTTTTTCCCAACGAATATCATTCAGGCAGTCTTCGGGAACTTATTCTGAAAAATAGCTCACATGGTTCATTTATAGTTTGGCCAAAGGTTTTAAATTATATTCGATTGTCGCTAAATGAAAAAAGAAAGATTGATTTGTCCAGCATTGGATATTTCTTTGCAATGTATGGTAAAAGAAAAGACTATACGGTTTTTAATATTGATGATGCATTGAAAGTTTTTGAGGACAAAGGCCTTACAAGTATTGATAAATCAATTGATATCATTGTCTTTACACAAAGCATGTCAGAGAAAGGAATCCGGCATTTATTGTGCAGTTATATCCAATTACATTCACCTGATATAATTTCAACTTTGTTGAAGAAATATCACCCAGATTGGTATCAAATTACTTGGTTTGATTTATCCGCAGAATTTATTAATCATTTTCCCGACCGTCTTTTTAATTATGCCATGAACTCACAATTACTAAATTGGCATAGCTATAGTAAAAAAATTGAATTCAGGGATATTCAAAATGTGCTAAGTTCGAAAAGAAAAACAGAACTAATAAAGGCTTTGAAGGTTTTGCAATACCGTCTAATAATTCCGGAGGATCACCCCTCTGTAAATGAATTACAACGGTTAGGATGTCTTTTTACCTTTCTTGAACCTGAAAATGAATCCAAATACTTCAAGACTGCTGAAGAAAGGTATGCTCAAGGAATTATAGATTCTGACAGTCTGGATTTTATTAAGGAGAAAAAATTAAAAGTGGAAGATATCGCTGGCTATACTAATGAAAATCGTTCTGCATTTGCTAATTTGGAAATTTACCGTGCTTTCAGTGACGAATTAGTCAAAAAGAATACATCTCTAATATTACATAACGCATTAACTGGGAAAATACAATCTATAAATATGTTTGCGGATCTGTTCCATTTTCCGGGAAATGTACCAAAGTTTTTAGATGAGTATGATATTGAAGTTGATTTTGAAGAATTATACCGAAGCTTTATGATTTTTTTGGATATATCTTTATTGACCGTAGGCAAAAAAGGATAGACGATGGAAATAAATTATGAATTGATTATTGGAATCTTAGCGTTGATAATTGCCTTAATAGCAATCATTATTCAGTTCAGGGAATATAAAAAGAGACACATTCCCAGTTATCGAGGAGCAGTTGGCGAAAACAGCAAAACCAACAAAGCTTTTTTTGATTTACTATTCAACAACGGTGGTCGCATAATCCGCTTAGATATTTATTTTGATGATCAGCAAAATCCTAAGATAGATGAACATGGAGTTTTTGATTTTTCAATTTACTCTGATTATAATGACAAAACTGAAGATGGAATATACGTCCGAATGTAAGCCTTCGCTGAAGTGCGTATTTTAATTTTGCGTTCCAGTGTTTAAGTTTGCCTTTTACTTCAAAGACAAACGACATGTATAACGAGAAAAAATTCCGGGCGATCTTTGACGAGTTTCTGGTCT
>Ga0209417_1000988_pt1 | contig 56583 bp, 49 predicted proteins | sample RifGroF2_FD_184002 | JGI IMG/M metagenome (GOLD analysis project Ga0209417, IMG submission 184002) | Groundwater microbial communities from Rifle, Colorado, USA - Groundwater F2 (SPAdes) (version 2) | ecosystem: Environmental > Aquatic > Deep subsurface > Groundwater | place: Rifle, Colorado... | reverse complement strand
CTGCACGGGCCGAACAGCATTCCAAAGGGAATGAAAATACTTCGGCTGAAAAGGCACTAGAGATTCAAAAGTTATATTTTAACAGCATGATACATGAACTGAACAATTTCATGCTCGGTATCCAAAACGGCATTGACTTGGCAAAGGCTGAATTGCGGAAGAACAAAGATGAAGCAGAACTTTTGCTTGAGCAATGTGAAAGAGCCTCATATAACTCGATATGCCTTATCAGAAATTATTCAATCTTCCTGAAAAATGGCGATGCCAACCATTATGAATACAAGAAGATTGATGTCGTAGATATTGCAAGGACATCTGCAAAAATGCTATTGCGGGACTCAAGGATCAACTTTCTGTTCGGAACGGATAACATGTCTGAATGTGTTTCAGGGGATGAGATACAGATCTACCAGCTCTTCCACAACCTTCTGAAGAATGCAAAAGAGGCGATGCTGGACAACGGAATAACTATAAAAATAGACATCTCAAGGACAAATATCGGAATGTATGAGCCGGATGGTCTAGTTCCCGGGGAATATATAAGAATTAATATTTCAGATAACGGCAGTGGTATAGACAAGCGCAATATTGAATATCTCTTCGATCCGTACTTTACACTAAAAAAGACCGGCACAGGGCTTGGGCTGTCGGTGTGCCATGGGATAGTCAGAAGGCACAAAGGCTCTATAAGAGTTAATTCCACCCTTGGCAAGGGAACGGTTTTTACGGTATTGCTGCCTTTGGCTAAAATTATATGAATTGCAAGTGGCTGCTATCCGGAAAATAATATCAGAGTATTGATTTATAAAAGTATTTGGGAAATTAAGAAACAGGAGATCCATGAAATCGAGATTGGTGTCATATGCGGTCGTGATGTTTGCCGGATTTTTGGGAAGCGCATTGGGCGCTGACACGCTCGTGCAGATGGGTGACTTTTCAAAGGATAACAACGGATGGGAATTTTCGCCTGGTGCGGAGTTTCCAGGTGCCAAGGGGGTTCTGCGGCGAGAGCAGGATGGAGTCGGAGTTGGATACATGAAATTGAGCGCGGATTTTTCAGGCGGCGGCAATTATATAGCCATGTCAAAAAATTTGAAGACTTCTCTTGAGCTTGAGGAATTGATTATCACCGTGAAAGGCACTGCGCCGGCATTCTGGCTAAGACTTTCTGATTCCACCGGACAGACATTCCAACAGTCATTTCCGATAGACAGCGCTTCACAGGAATGGCAGAAGTTCTCCATCAGGGAGTTCGGGAATCCGGCCCGCAAGGATATCTTATGCTTTGGCGGGGCCAATGATGGAATCTGGCGCGGGACAGTCAGTCATATTGCCATCATCTTGCACAGTTCGAACGTCAAGACTGCCAGGGATACCATCCTTATTCGGAGTGTTGAGATGAAGACCGGTGCTGCGGCTACCGATAATAGCGGCCTGAAAACAGTTGTATTGGCCGATTTTACGCAGGAGGAAAAGGACTGGACTTTGAGCTTGGGCTCTGAATTTCCCGGGGCAAAGGGCGAAAAGCGGGTCGAGGAGTTTGCGGACGGATTTGTTAAGAAGGTACTCAGGCTCAGTGCAGATTTTTCAGGAGGAGGGCGTTACGTTGCGTTAGGGCGCTCATTTGCCCAGCCTCTTTCGGTTGATGAGTTGTCCTTTAAAGTCCGAGGTTCACTGTCTGAGTTTGGACTGAGGGTAAGTGATGGGCAGGGGCAGACATTTCAGCAAAATGTGAAGCTCGATACGGCTAACAACGGATGGCAGACGATTGTCATCAAGGAGTTTGGCAACCCGCAGAGGAAGGACATCTTCCACTGGGGAGGGGCCAATGACGGCATCTGGCGCAATCCGATGAAGTCTGCCTGGATAATGATCAATGCGCCAGGCAAGGCGGACGCAAACAGCCTATATATTGCAAAAATAGAGGCTAAATCAAAGGGCTTCTTAGCGGCACTCGAACCGATGGGGGCGCCATTGGAATTCTATCTGACACCGGATCTTCCTGCGATACTGTCCTGGACTGCAAAGGGTCCTGTGTCAGAATCTGAGTTGGCATACGAGATTGTCAGCTATGAGGGCGAATTTGTCAGCAAGGGAATGGCTGTCCTGGACGAGACCGCAGGGCAGATCAGCATCGACGTCAAGTTACCGCAGGGGTACTACGAAGTCATCTTTAGGAAGCTTGCCTACCAGAGCTTCGGACTCGTGGTTTTGCCAAAACACGAAACGGCTCGTGATGATTTCTGGGGTGTAGATGGAGCCTTTGGCTACTTCCCTGTAGGAGGCAAGAAGGAGTTGCGGACATCATATTTTGCGGTGCTCGCGCGTTGTGGCATCGGCATGCAGCGCGAGCGCATTGGATTCAGCGTGGATGCCACCGAGAAGGGAGATGTCAAGTGCGAAGGCGAGGGCAAGGGTATTCGCGATGACGCAGCCTCACAGGGGATAAGCATTCTAGAGTGCTTCTGTGCGTTTGGTGATGAGAAACGGAAGCCCAATCCCTACCCAACGACGCTGAAGGGGATGCCGAAGAACTGGGAAAATATCAAACTTGGTTTTGGCAGGGCCTGGGGTGGGACCGAGGTCTGGAACGAACCCGATCTTTTCGCCGGAGGGATGATTCCCGGTGACCGCTACGTGGCGCTGCTGCGGAGCGCATGCTATCTGGCCGATGCTTCAGGTGCTGGAAATCCAATGGGCGGCGGCGTTTTTAACCATGTCAAAAAGTCCACCTTCGACACATATGCAATAAATGGATTATTGGACAATTCGGACTTTTTCGCCTACCATGACTATTACCCTCCGGAAAGGGCGGAGGGGTTAATATGGCAATATCGAGAGTGGTGCAAGGAATACGGAAGGCCAAGCATCCCATTCTGGATGACCGAGGCTGGCAGCGGATGGACGGTTGGGCCGCCGCGTCCGCCGAAAAATGAAGCAGCGATAAGCGCTTCGGAGATTGTGGCTAAAGCAATCGAATGTCGTGCATGCGGCAACGCGAGGCACTTCGCGTTTCTTCTGATCTATTTCGACGAAAACAAGATCAACTGGGGCATGCACGGCAAGGAGAACACCCCTTTGCGCAGCATGGGGGCATATGCGGCGGCAGTCAAAAACCTGTCTCACGCAAAGTATGTCGGTGATCTGAAGACGACCGATCCCCAGATAAAGCGGGCACGCGTGTTTGCTGCACCCAAGGGGGACGGGGCAGTTGTTGTAGTCTACACGGGAAAGCCTGCGACCAAGACCTCTGTTGAACTTGGCGTACTGCCATTGAAGATTCAGGGGATTGATGGGCGTTCCCTTCCGATGGGGACTGATGGCAAGGTGCCAGTGCCGGACGGGCTGAGCTTCATCTTCGTGAAATTATCCGATATTGAATCCATTCTTGATCGCAACACCAAGGCAGCGGAGATGAGCCTGGTTGCAGCACAAAACCCTGGCAGGCGCATGACGTCGTCGCCGCTCGTATTGCTTCCTGACGCAGATATTTCACAGGTGACCTATTCCCCTCTTGGATATGCGCCGAAGGACGATGCGAGTTGCACCATGAGCGCGAAACTCTGTAATCTCTCAGCTTCCGAAAAATCATTTGTCCTGAAGGCTGAGTTGCCGAATGGCGCACATCTGCTTGAGGGTAATGAACTCGTGAAGGGATCATTGCCTGCAGGAAGTGAGCAGATTTTATCATGGAAACTGGATCTTTCAAAGGCCTTGGGAGGACGCGGAAAATTTGTTGATGTCTGTGTGAAGTCACCCGATGATCCGAACTTCAAATGGGTGATGCGTTTCATAAATTCCGAGAAGATTACGGCCAGAAAATTGAAAGACGGGGATGGCTCAGTTTCTCCGGAGATGATCCCGAAAAATGATGGGTGGCGTGCAATTGGAGCAGACGACTACGTGCCCATAGAATATGTGATTCTTTACGATGGCAAAACCAAGGCGTGGGCACGATGCACCTGGCAACCCAAGCAGCTGAATGTTGACGTGTTGGTAGAGGACGAGAGTTTCACGCAGAACTTTGACGGCGAAAGCATGTGGAGGGGAGATTCAGTGCAGTTGGCCTTTCAAACACCATCCGACAAGGATGGCCGTCCGTCCGCCGGGTTTACCGAGCTAAGCGTTGCGTTGACGAAGAAGGGGCCGCAACTCTATAGGCACCATGCGCAGGGTTCTAAAAAGGCAGGACTGCTGGATGCAACATCCTTCGTGAAGATAGTTCAGAAAGGGAACAGGACGCTGTACACGCTGCGCCTGCCGGTAGAGCAGTTTGACCTGCCCGAACTCAAGGCTGGGATGAAGCTGCGATTTTCACTGTTAATCAACTGCAACGATGGTCGTGCGCGTGTGGGGTATTTGCGTTGGGGTGATGGCATTGCCGGCACGAAAGCGCCTGCGGAATATTGCAAGATGGAACTCGTTGAGTAATCAAGGGTATTTATATATGGGGAAAGGGAAGTTTATGGCAAAAAGGATTTTTGAGAAATATGAAGGCAATCCTATTGTTTCACCAAAAGACATGCCTGAGGAAAGCTGGTACACCTTTAATCCCGGAGCAATAAAGTTCAACGGGGAATATCTCCTGATGATGGATGTTACAAAGCCAGATGACAAGATTCAATTCTGGATTGCGCGAAGCAAGAATGGCAGAAAGTTCATTCCCGATTCCAAGCCGGTTGATTGGCCGTTGCTCGAAAACGGCACGAAAGAAATGACAGTATACGACCCACGAATTACTAAGATTGACGATAATTATTATATCCTCTATGCCAGCCATGAGAACGGACTTGACGCACGTATCGGGATTGTGAAAACATGTGATTTCAAGGAATTTGAACGCATTTCAATTGGTAGCGAACTTGGTAATCGAAATGGTGTGTTGTTCCCTGAAAAAATCAATGGGCTGTATTGCCGGCTAGACAGGCCGTTTGGAGATGAAAAAAGGGCCTGCGGAATCTGGGCAAGTTATTCACCCGATCTTGTGTTCTGGGGTAAAAGCCGACCTTTGACCAAGGATGGCCAGTACTTCCATAATGGAGCCAAGATAGGGGCAGGCGCTGTGCCAATCAGGACAGACAATGGATGGCTTGAGATATATCATCATGTTGCTCCTACTATGAACGGATTTATTTATAGGCTCCGTGCAATGATGCTCGACTTTGACGATCCGTCTGTTGTCATAGGCGATTCAAAAGACTTCATACTGTGGCCGGAACATGATTACGAGATGAAGGGAAGAGTGGGCAACGTTGTGTTCACATGTAATGCGATACTTGAAGACGATGGAACTCTAAAGGTGTATTATGGCGCTGCAGACACGCATATAGGTCTTGCAGAGGCAAGATTAAGCGACATCATTGACAATATTCAATTTTAAATGAGATCATATAAGTTTGAAATAAGCTATTCAAAAGAATTAGGAAGGGGCTATGAACGAAGACTGTGAATATAATATTGCGGCATATTACTGGCCTGCTTATCACGATGAAGCGATATGGAGGCAGTTTTTTAAAGGGCGCGAAGGTGAATGGGAGATAATTCGGAATTCCCTGCCTAAATTTAAAGGCCACTGCCAGCCCCGCATCCCCCTTTGGGGTTATGAAAATGAAGCTGATCCGCTTGTCATGGAGAAAAAAATTGAGGCCGCCGCAAATCACGGTGTAAACATATTTATTTTTGACTGGTACTGGTATGGGAACAAGCCGTTTCTTGAAGATTGCATAAATAAGGGATTTCTAAAAGCCAGGAACAACGATAAGATTAAGTTTTATCTGATGTGGGCCAATCATAACGCCTGCAGCCTATGGGATATTGAGCGATCTCATAATAATGAAATAATCTGGCCGGGCGCAGTTGATCGGAAAACCTTCGACACAATTGTGGAGAGAATAATAGAACGCTATATGAAACATCCGTCATATTATAAAATTGACGGGAGGCCTGTATTTTCAATTTATGAAATTGGAACATTGATTAAAGGATTGGGGGGATTGGAAGAAACACGTAAAGCATTAGACTCATTCCGCGGCCGAGTTATAGATGCAGGTTTCCCCGGTCTTCATCTACAGGCTGTTCTCTGGAAAGAAATTCCTGCCGGGCTGTCAATGATCCCGGGAGATCATACTCAGACACAGGATAACACTATACGCATTCTTGGATTTGACAGCCTGACAAATTATCAATGGTGCCACTATGTTCAACCGAGAGGCGATTATTCGGAATGGGCGAAAAAAGCGCTCTCCCAATGGGAACCATGGAGAACCGAGTTCTCAGTGCCGTTTTATCCGCATGTTTCAGTTGGATGGGATACGAACCCCCGCTTCAAGTCCCTGCAGGAGGATTTTATAGTAAACCAGTCTCCGCAGCTCTTTGCTGACTCTCTCCTCAAGGCGAAAGAATTTCTGGATAAACATTTAATTGAACCCAGGCTGTTGACAATTAATTCCTGGAATGAATGGTCGGAAGGAAGTTACCTGGAACCGGATATGAAGTTTGGGATGGAATATCTTGAAGCAATAAGAAATGTCTTTGTAAAACCCCGGAGGGGGCAATTCACGTGAATACTCCTCCTTCTTCCTTGCTCGATCTGAATGCCCGCATCGAGGCAGGGATTCGCGAACATCGCATGAGCAAGGCTGTTGTCCGTGTCACCGACCATGTCGGCCGACCGGTACCGGAGGCGGCCGTCACCGTCGAGCAGGTCTCTTCAGATTTCCTATTCGGCGCTAATGTTTTCATGCTCGGTGGTTATCCAAGCGATGATCTCAACGACCGTTATGAGAAGGCTTTTACATTATTGTTCAATGCCGCCACGGTCCCTTTCTACTGGCGCGACCTTGAGCCGGAGCAGGGGCAGTTGCGCTTCGCTGCTGACTCTCCGCCGATCCCGCGCCGCCCTCCGCCGGATGCTGTGGTTGCGTTTTGCAAAAAACACGGACTGAACATGAACGGGCACTGTCTTGTCTGGGACTATAGGCCGTATTCGATACCCGTGTGGCTGAAGGATACCGAAACCTGTGAGCACCTGCTGGAGAGGCGGATCAGGCAAATCGCTGAGCGCTATGGCGAAGATATCCCGCGCTGGGATGTGCTCAACGAAGCACTCAGTAAGCGCAACATACCGGATAATTGGTCCGAAATCTGCCCGATGCCGGCGAATTATGAGCGGCTGGCCTTCGAACGGGCAGCCCACTTCCTGCCCAAGTCGGCCCACCTGATGATCAATGAGACAACTCCCACAGCATGGTTCCCGCAGTATCGCCCTTCGTTCCTGGAACAGATCGGGCGTTTACTGAATGACGGAGCTAAAATTGATGGAATCGGACTTCAGTGGCATCTCTTCAGCAAGGAAGACGTGCAGCGGGTTCTTGCAGGCGAAATGTTACAACCGAAGGATATGCTGCGGGCCCTTGACGACTACCAGCAGTTCGGACTGCCTGTGCATATCAGCGAGATCACATTGCCCTCCATGAATGAAGATCCTGCCGGGGAAGAGATCCAAGCTCGCATGGCGCGCGATTTCTACCGGCTCTGGTTCAGCCATCCTGCCGTGCACGCCATTACTTGGTGGAACGTACCAGACGGCGGTGCAGCAACCGGCGAGGCCAAGATTGCTTCGGGTCTGTTGAAACGCGACCTCAGCCCCAAGCTGGCGTACGAAGCGCTCCGTCAGCTGATTACCGAAGAGTGGCGCACCAACCTAAATGTAGTTACCGATATCAATGGGGAAGCCAGCTTCCACGGTTTCCACGGTGGCTATCGATTACGCTTGGACGGACAACAGCAGTCTTTCGAGCTCGGTCCAACGTCCAACGTTTTTACATTCATCCTAAAATAAGATGGCGAAGCTCTTCGACATGGGTATCATCGACGATACGGACAGGACTGAGATCTCCGCAGGAAAATTCGGAGTGGTTGCGGTAGCATCCTTTAGCGCTGCCGGGGACAATATTTCACTTAGTACTTCCGAACAGTTGAATCTTCTTTTGAACATCGCGAATAATAATCTTGTGGCGCTCCCTGGCGTTGATGGGAAATATTCCGCTGTCCTCACGAAGCAGTTTGAGGTTTCCGTAGGAACCACTGCCGGAGACAGGAAGATAAATGTGATCACTTCGTCATTCATACCTGGCATGACGGCGATTGTCGAAGATGAATAAACCCGAATAGATTATTGCGAGAAGAAGCTTTCCAGAGTATGCCAGTGGATGTTCATCCCGATAAAGATCGGGGCCGAAACTGGCTCGGAGGCGGTTTTGGCAAAAGCGCCATACTTGTTTCATCGCCATTTCACCGTTCCACTTGAAGTCGGGAGGATATCCGCCGCAGCCTTTTGCAGTATTCAGATTGAACTCGCCAATATATCGGTATTTCTTAACTTCGGCATCGAGCATGTATATGTTGACTAGTACGAATCCTGCAGTTCCGGCAGTTGCTGACACGTCGATTTCCGGCAAAAGACCATCAATGCGGAAATCGCAATTCATGTCATGGAAATATTCCGTTTCAAGTATATTGTTACACCGTTTTCAAGTAAAAACACAAACAGAGGGGTTTGAAATGATAAAGATACTTGCGTCGTTCGTGATGATGCTCGTTGCGTCTGTGGTTTTTTCACAGGAGGCTTCACTTCTGAACTATGTGCCGAAGGACGTTGACGGATTCATAAGCGTGAATATCCAGGATGTGCTCAATCATCCTAAGATGAAGGAATTCATCGCTTCGCCGAAGGATTCCGACAAGGATTTCAATGAAATGAAGAAGGCTTTCTCGGATAGCGGGATCGATATCTTCAAGGCGTTCACCTCTGGCGTGATATACTTCAGGATCGCTGGTGACAATGGCGCCGCCATAAAGACTTCCGTGAATGAAAACCTGCTGAAGACCATTCTTGACAAATCAGAGCAGACAAAAGGCAAGCTGAAGAGCTCCGTCGTCAAAGGCAAGACCGTCTACTCCATCGAAAACCTGGCGAATGCCGGCCAGCCTGCCGGCAAGGAGACTTTCTTCGCATACGCAGCGCCCGACGTCATTGTAGTCTCCGACAAGAAGGATGAGATTGTCAAGATGACCTCCCTGCAGGATGGCTCCAGGGTAGCCGCCAACGCCAAGCTCATGGATCTCAGTTCAAAGATAGACAAGGTCTCTTCCATCTGGGGTGTCTGCGAATACAATGCTCCGGAAAAGAAGAACGATCCGGCCGACATGCAGCAGCAGATGCTCCCTATCGACAATATCTGCGGCGGTTCGGTCGCTGTGAAACTCACCGGCGACAAGAAGGAGTGCATCAGCACCAATCTCAAGCTCAGCTGCCGTGAAAAAGTGAAAGCGCAGATGCTCACAGTGCAGCTCCAGGCCATGGTGATGATGGCGATCCCCAGCATGTCCCAGGGCAATGCCCAGCTTGCGGAGGACCTGACAAAGGCTATTAAATTTACCAATGAGGAAAATGACATAGTCATAAACCTGGAAATAACTCCATCTATAATTGAACAGCTCAAGAAGGCTTCTGAGAACATGGGAAAGATGCAGCCTGCCGGAGAAGATGATAACGGCATGGATGCCCCGGCAGGAGCAGGCAACCCGGCAAAGCCTGAACCCAGGGCGAAGCCCGAAGCGGCTCCGAAAGCTGCTCCCAAAGCAGCCAACTGATCCAGGCTGAAGGCTTTCACATTCCTAAAGCAGGTTCACTGGCGTCCCGTGGATGATTGGATTGCTGGATTAATGGATTTTTGCAAATCAAAGAGTTATACAAACTAAATTAGATGAGAAAAATCCCAAATGCCTGTTTGAGAGAGGCATTTTCAAAATTGCCTCATATGAGCTGATTTTTAAAGTTGTGAACTCCAACGGAGTATATTGCCGCAACAACCGTTTTCGGTAGTTTTGAAATCAGCTCCTTCATTTAACCTTTACTGAATACTTTGTCGGTTTGCCTGCAAGACTAGTGTCATGTATCGCAAATAGGCCGAAATAAAACGTGGGGGATTTTGGATGTTCAGTCTGTACGACTTCGCTAAGGCGATGCTGAAGCATCGTTGTGCGGAGGCGGACGGACTGAACGCCGAAAGACCCACGCCGTAATACGGTTATGCCTCTTTTTGCGCGGCCTTGTCTTGGCCGGAACCGACGATACTTCAATATCGCCTTGTTCCATCCAAGCCAAATCCGCATCAAAAATAGACATAATTTTATTCGGCGTATTTGCGATACATGACACTAGTGTCACGTCTCGTAAATAAGCGGCGTAATTGCGGATGACGCGGGTTTCTCGCAAAGCCGCAAGAAATGGGCTCAAGAGGAGTCCTGTGTTTTCACCACTTATTTATGAGACACCACATATTAAGACTGACGCCCTCTGATTGAAAAAATCAGAAAATATGAATGACAGTGCTTGCAATTGTTTTGCTGTATGGTATATATGGTATAGAAAATACCAAAATACTTAATATGGCATTTAGCATGGAGCAAGGTCAGTCATGGTTGAAGTGGGACAAAGGATGGGCGACATGGCGGTCATGGTTTCGCTGGAGGTTTTTGCCAGGAACCGCATAGAAAAGATGATCTCTGCCGGCGAGTTGAAGGCGAACCTTCCTCTTCCTTCCGAAAGGAAGCTTGCCGATATGATGGGGGTTTCAAGGACGCCCGTGTCAAAAGCCCTCGGGGAACTTGAACGGGAGGGGATCATAAACAAGATAAGCCCGAAAAAATATGCCCTGGTCCAGGCGGCGTCGAAAACTTCCGGAGTCCTTTCACAGGCCATTGTCTTTTTCAACAGGTCTTCAAGGGAGAAGTGGGAGCATTATGCGGATTTCCATAAGTATGAGAGAGGCGTGCTGTCCGCAATCGAGAAGGACGGGCATGATATCTTCACCATTGGAAAAATCGACAAGATAAGGGATTCCTCCGGTTGGATAAGCCAGGAGAAGCCTTTTGGTGTCATATGCTCGGATTCCTTTGTATCCGACCGCTCACTTCTCGGGACGTTTGAAAAGATAATGGAATCCGGAACAAGCATTATCCTCTGCGGTGATGCGGACTGGCTCAGCGGTTTTGACAGAGTTGTTCCCGATCAGGAGACAGGTGCATATGGGATCGCGAAATGGCTCCACGCCCACGGCAGGAAAAAGATAATCCGGCTCCATTTCCATGATCATTCAAAATACTGGATCAATATGAGGAATAGGGGATATGAGAAGGCCGCGAAGGAGCTTGGATTCGGAAAAATGGATGAAGTCTACATTCCAGGCATTTCGCCGTCAGGAAGATATGACAGGAAGAAAAGAGATAGCCTGGCGAGGGGCATTGCGGGATATCTTGGTGAGATTCTTTTTGCTAAAAAGACAACGGTTGACGCAATCATGTGTTCTTCGGATGAGAATTGCGGACCTGTTGCGGTCGCCTGCGAGATGCTTGGGAAGAAACCCGGGAAGGATATCTGGATAGCGGGCTTCGACAATACCTGGAAATTGATGAGCTATAAGCCCGACTCGAAAGACAAGCCTGTGGTGACTGCCGACAACTGCATGGAGGATGTCGGAGCCAGGGCGGTTGCAATCCTGTCGGGAAGACGTAGCGGTGCGATTGCAGGAAAGCCTGTCTTTGAAAAAGTGCCTGTGGAAATAATTGAGCCGTGAGAAATGGAGGGATGCTTGATGGAAAAAATACAAGATGCAGGATTCATGATGCAGGATTCCAGACGGCTTACAGCGCGGCTATGCAAAGAAGCTGCGCCTCAGCAGGCAGACAGCAGATCTCAGCCGATGGACGCAATTTTCCATTTCCTTGTTCCAGGTATCAAGTTCCAAGTATCAGGTTTTAAACATCAGGCATCCTGTATCCGGCATCGTGCATCTGTATTTACCCTTATCGAATTACTCGTCGTAATAGCGATCATCTCCATTCTCGCCGCCATGCTTCTTCCGGCACTGAAGCAGGCCAAGGAGAAGGCATGGAGCATTGTCTGCATCAACCAGCTGAAGCAGATCGGTCTTGCCAAGGGGGCGTATGTCGGAGACTACGGTGAATGGCATCCGTATGTATGGGGTGATGGCGTATATACATTCTACTGGCAGCAGTTCTACTGGGGGATCGACAGCGGAGGATTCCATCTTCCGACCTATATCAAGAACAAGAGCATGTTTGTCTGCCCGTCCCAGGAGCCAAAAGCATATAATGGGACATTGTGGCTGACATACGGTGAGTGCCAGGGCGACTTCTTCGGAGGCTGGCCTCCTTGGTACTATAAGATGCAGGTCGGCCCCGGAGTGGGAAACCTTTTCGTCCTGCGCAACCTTCTCAAGGTGTCCAATCCCTCCACTGAAGTCGACGATGCGGACACAATGAATTCGAATGTGGCAAGTAGCTACTATGGCAAGCAATGGTATTATTTCATGAAGCATTCTTTTCCGGAAGGCGGCGGCATCCATACCCGGCATGGGAATTCCGCGAATGTACTTTTCGTCGACTACCATGTGGAACCCTGCGATGCCGGAGCCCTCAAGAATTATGGAGTCAATAAATATGTCAATAAGGCAGGCGCACCAATCTCCCAATGAATGTTGCCTGGCTATACTAAAAAGGATTTCAACAAATGAAAAAATGTCCGAGTGAAAAGAAAACCTACAGGGATCCGGAAAGCGGCATCGAAGTCACGCAGTGGACGAACTACTGCGGGCACAGCCATCATTTATATTTCACGAATCCCGGATGGTATGATGACGGGAGGAAGCTGCTGTTCGCGTCAGACCGCAACAACATCAAAAATCTTTTCGGCATCAACCTTGTCACTGGAGAACTTGAGCAGATTACCGATTTTTCCGAGGAAAAGCCAGGCATTAGGCCTTCCTTTCATCTGGCATCCCTTAATCCGAAGAGGGATGAGGCATATCTGATACATGAGAGAAGACTGAAGGCGATTGACTTGAAGACAGGAAAGGAATCGGTGCTGAATGAAGTCGGTTCCGGCTGGAATTTCATGATGACGAACTGTTCCGCCGACGGCAAGTATGTCTATTACGGGACTTCCGAGTATCCATCAGGCGGATTCGAGGTGGATCTTGCGAACGGATATGTGGGGTCTGAACAGATATGGAGTTCAAAGCCCCAGAGCAGGATACACCGTACTCCAGTAAATGGAGAAAAGACCGAGACCATCTTCGAGGAGAAGTATTGGATTGGCCATGTGAACACATCTCCGACCCAGCCGCATCTTCTAACATACTGCCATGAAGGGCCGTGGGCCAAGGTCGACAATAGAATATGGGGCCTGGACGCCAGTACCGGCAGGAATTGGAAGATACGTCCTAGGAAGAGCGACGAAAATCCCGGACATGAATACTGGTATGCGGATGGACTCCGCATCGGATTCCACGGGGAATATAAGAACAGGAAGAATTTTATCGGCGGGATTGAATTCGACAACAGCAACCATTTCGAGGCAGCGTTTCCAGGATGGACCGGGCACATTTTCTCCCTGGATGAAAATCTCATCATCGGTGATGGGAACGGAGTAATCCGCGTGTGGAAATGGAATGGTGAAAAATATCTTGCTCCTCGTCTCCTCTGCAGGCATGATTCAAGCATGAAATTCCAGGAGTCGCATCCGCATCCACGGATTTCACCAGATGGGAAGTATGTAATATTCAGCAGCGACCGGAGGGGCGGATATGTAAATGTATATACGGTGCCGATAGTGGATTTTGAAAGTCTTCCGGAGATCAAGGGAGAGACTTGAAATCACATGTTCATATCTCTGCACGCATAGCGATGACATTTAATCGACAATTATAACCGGAGGTTTCGGATGAAACTATATTGTGGAATAATGATGAGTGGGATTATCCTGTCTTCAATTCTCGCCAAAGGTGCCGTTATAGATGATTTCGAGAGGGATGATCCGGGAATTACGAGTTCCGCAACACTGACGGCGTCCATTGTGGAAAGAGACGATAAAGGCAGGGCCTTGTCCATCGCCTGGCCGTTTCCCCATCCCAGATGGGTGGAGTGCGTCTATAAACAGCTCAGAATTGTCGATGGCGCAGGGCCGGATGCGAGAATCGCGATCAGGATGGAAGCGCTGCTTCCGGAAACACCTGGCATATCCTCTGTTTCAATCAGGCTTCTAGACAGCCGCAACGAAGTTTTCCAGTGGACAGTGAACGTGTCAGCTCCAGCTGCGGCAGGATGGAGGACGCTGGTAATACCCATAGATCCTGAAAAGCCGAATGCGCACTGGAGTGGCGACAACGATGGCAGAATCACCTATCCGTTGAAGCTGCTTGGATATTCTGTTCTCTTTTCCAGTGAGAAAACAGCTGCCGGCCGTGTGCTGATAGATCAGGTGCAGTCCATTCCGATGCCGTCTGTGACACTTGAGACTAACCGATTCCCTTTCCTGGTCAATACCACAGGCGATTCCAAATGCGACCTGCTGGTCTCCAATCCCGAGGACAAGGCGATTGATTTGACAGTCAAGGGAACGCTCGCTGATTTCTACGGGACGACGACCGCCTTTTCAGGCAAGGCGACCATTCCAGCAAAGGGGCAGGGGCGCATTCCGGTCGACCTTGGCGACAGGAAGCCGGGTTTCCGCAATCTCAACGCTGTTTTAAGTTTCAGCGGGTCGGATATCAGCTATAAGGCGACTTTCGTGATTGCTGATCCGGTTGAACGGAGTGGAGGCCCCGGAAATTTCCTGTTCGGAATCTGCAGTCATCCGTTGCGCGGACCTGCAGACGAGCAGAAGCTTCATTTTGAGGCCGCCGCCGCCGCAGGGGCGACGGTGATGCGACTTGATATGGCGTGGTCGACAGTTGAACCGCAGCCTGGCAAGTGGACCTGGGAGAAATTTGACAATCTGGTGAGCCTCGCTGCCGCAAACGGCATCGAACTTGAGACCTTGCTCGGAGTTTGTCCACGCCATGCGGCAAAACCGGAATATGGCGCAGCATTCGACGAAGCCTTGAAAAACGCAAAGAACAAGAATGATCCGGCCGTCTGGGGAATGCTCATGGGGGCGGCGCCCAAAGATGAATCCTGGATCAACTTTGTTTCGACGGTTGTCCAACACTACAAGGGCAGGATCCGCCTCTACGAAATATGGAACGAACCCGATCTCGGATTCTGGCGCGGCACAACTGATGAATACATCCATGTCCTGCGACTGGCGTATGCTGAAATCCACAAGGCCGATCCGAATGCGCTCGTATTGTCCGGAGGTTTTGCAACAGTCCTGGATCATCCCGGCCGCGCGAAAAATCCCAATCTGCAGGAACGAGTGCTGGCCGAGGCGTCGGATTCATTCGACATTCATGCCATGCACCAGCATGAGCCTTTCGATGAATTCCAAAAGGCCGTTGACGGGGAATTGATGAGGATCCGCAAGGGCATGAAGAATCCACGCCCGCTCTATTTCAATGAGACCGCGCTTACCTCGGTACACTGGGGGGAGAGGACGCAGGCGCTGACATTGGTGAAGAAAATAACCTACGTCATGTCCCTTGGCGCAATCGGCCACACTTGGTATGATCTGCGCAATGATGGAGATGATCCAATGAACGCAGAACACGGATATGGACTTCTGACCAGCAGTTTCCGACCGAAACCCGCATATGCCGCATATATCGAAGTGGTCCGGCGCTTGAACGGGATGCATCAGATAGGGAATCTTGATCTCGGACCGGACAGGCATGCACATGTCTTCGGCGGACCCAAAGGTCGCGTTGTCGTCTGGTGGAACGAGAGCCGGGAATCAGCCGAGATGCCAGTTCTCCTGAGAGTAGGAAATGGATCGTCGCGTATGTCCGACATAATGGGAGTTTCAACGGAGCTTCCGCAGGTCGATGGGATTGTAATGGCGCAGCCAAGGCTTGAACCTCAGTATCTTGAACTTCCTGCCGGCGATGCTATGCCCGAATTTGCAGGTGCACTGTTGAGCTTAAGTGGAACAAATGAAACCTCAGGTGGAAAACCTTTGAATCTAGATGTGGAACTGAAAAATCCGCTGTCCAGAAATATCGATGTCAAACTGACATGGAAGGATCTTGCCGGAACTGACAAGTCCGAATCCGTACCGGTCGCTGCAAACAGCACCGCGAAATTCCAGATTGTTTCACAGGCCCCTTCGGAAAAAGCGTTGGAACACAAGTTGGAAATTCGGTTTAATGCTCTAAACACTCCTTGGAAAGGAGTTTTCCGCAAAGTCATACCGGTGGCGAAAGTGCTCGGAATTTCTCCGGCGGATGGACGTGATCCGGACTGGACGCTCGAGAAGTCCGCCGACGTGATAAATTTCTGCCAGACGGATCCATCCTTGGCGGCGTTCAACTGGAAAGGCCCCGATGATCTGAGCACCCGTATCTGGGCATGGCGTCAGGACGGAGCATTGCGTTTGAGGATTGATGTGCGCGACGACATCCATGTCCAGAAGGACAAGGCGCAGGATTCCTGGAAAGGAGACGGCATCCAGCTTGCGCTGCAGGTGCCGGGGATGAAGGATTACTGGGAAATCGGTGCCGCTATGGACAATGATGGGAATATTCTCAAAGCCGCATGGATTACTCCTCCCGGGATTAAAGGAGCGGAAGATTTCTTTACCGTGTCATGTTCTCCGATCAAGGGTGGATTGCGTTACGATCTGGCTTTGCAGCAGGATAAATTCGGACTCACCGACAAAGCGATGGAACAGGGATTCAAGTTCAACCTGATCGTCAATGACAACGATGGCACCCTGCGCGAAGGCTTTGTCCGCATCGCCTCCGGCATAGGCGAAATAAAAGATCCCAGGATGTTCCCGACAGTCCGCTTTTCCAGGTCGAACGCCACTCAACTTAAGTAGTTTTTGCCTATCACAGGATTCAGGATTAATGCTATTCCGCCGCCCTGCGTGGGCTGAAAATCATATTATTTTAATTTATCATCCCCACGCTTATGCATGGGGCTACAACATGTCGCCCTCTCTGAGGGCTTAATAATGAAGACGGTCCGGTGCTTTGTAAAATAGCCTCCGCAGGAGGAGGAATAATGTAGCTCAAAGGCGTAAGCCTTGGGAAAATATGGATTATATAAAGACAGCAAGCCCCCGCAGGGCGGCGACACTTAATTCGGATGGCATCAGCCCCAAACCAGATGAAGATAAATAGGGAGTGATACTAACCAAATACCAGAAATATGTGCATAGTAGATAGGGTTAAAACCACAGGCTGCAATATTGAATCCCTTCAGGATTCATAAGTCATGTGCTTGTAACTTTTTGACACCACTTGAAATCAAAAGGCTTCCCATGAGTATTATTGCGCACGCAACGTAAAAATGTATAATCGATTTTTCCTGCCATTTATAGTGCTGGGCAATGGAGTTGAAGGAAGATGCGACAAGCAGGAAGAAACAGAAAAAGAATATTGTGAAACCAGGCAGATACTTTTGGATTATGCCTGTCTTAAAATTTCCGGATTCTTGCACCCTGGTGCGTTCCGCCCAATATACGAGCAGCGGTATGAAGCAGAAAAGACATGGCACGCTGTAGTCGTACGCCAAAGTTGGAAAAAGTATCGACATGATTCCCACAGCGGCAAGATATGGTATCAGGAAAGCAAATTCGGCCCTGTTTCTCCAGATATGCAGGAATCCTATGATTACGAGAATAAGAGGGAGAGCTTTGACCCAATGTCTTGGCAGCAGTAAAATCAGGCTCAGTTCAGCAGGTTGAAAAGTGCTTTCCTGGACGTAGAGCCCATTCACGAAACTGATCCCTTCCTTTATGCTGGACATGAACAGTATTGCGATTGTCGCAGGGATTACGAGCGCCAGAAAGATATTTCCTTTCAGCTCCTTCATGCCCTTTGAATTCAGAATCCATAACGCGACAACCACGCAGACAAATGGAAACGACGTCCATTTGAGATATGCGAACATCGCAGAAAGAACCAGATAATACGGGTTCCGCTTAATAATCCCCATGATTAGCCAGAGATAAGCCAGGGTCACAAATACGGAGAACTGTCCCCGTTCAAACCATGACAGGCCCACCGGAGTGAGAAAAAGGCATATGTTCACCAGCAGGATTGATGGGAAAAGATATTTTTCGATGTTCAATATTCGGAACGCGATAATGAAGGATATGTACAGCAGGAGGAGCTGGATCAGGATGTTCAGAATGCTGGCATAGCCATATTGGAGCTTGCATAGGGTGTAATGACAGACGGTATGCATGAATGGCGCATACCGCGACGGACGATGCCACGGATCGGGAGATTCGGAAGTGTAAGTCTTGGACGAGGACACCCGAGCCGGGAAATATACCTGTGCGAAATCCGCAGATATCCTGTTGACGGCATTGCATTCCTTCGTCAAATCGTTCCCGGGCACCCGCATGAAATCGTGCCGCGGTTTCACCAGCGTCCTGCTTCCTGACGAATCCCCGTTGATCGTATCCTTTGCCAGGAAATAAAAGTTGTAGGCGATCGCGCAATGGATCAAGATGAAGACAGCAAAGAAAGCTAGCTTCTTCCAGTTAATATGTTTTATAATCAAAGAAGCTCCTTAATCCGAACGAGTAAAAATAAATTCTAATTCATTTTCTCCCACAAGGCAACTGGGCCACAAAGTCGAAGTTCCCGGCCCCCGAAGGCGTCGGGAACTGTTCTCCCACTTTTGCCACACGGGACAGAGCCGTTCCTTACACCAGAAATTGTTGTCATAACTCATTCTCTTCCTCTTTCAATATCTTCTGAATTTCATCGTATATGGCCTGTGCATTCTTCTGGTTTGCCCCCTGCTTGGGTAGATACTCCTTTGTGACCCATCCAATACTCTTCAGGTATTCCTTCTGGATTTTGATCTGTCGGTTTTCAAATTCAAGAATATCTTTCAATGTCCTGTTGGCTAGGGGTTGCATGCCTGTTTTCTGTCGTGCTTCTTCAAGGTTGTTCTTGTGGCTGTTGAACAGTGCCTCGATCGGTGTGCTAGCCGGCATGAAACTTCTGCATAACATCGGAGATGTCGGCATCATGAAATTCTCCTGGATGTTTGAGGTTACAATCTGGCATCCATTTTCCAATTCGCTCTGGAATTCCACTATCCTGGTGTGCCTGACTCCAAAGAAGTACATCAGGATTCTCCAGATAATATTCGGCCTGATCTGGTAGATCCCCGCGTTTACAAGACCATCGCCGGATGTCATCACGCGGATGAAGGTCCGCGGATCCGGAGATTGTTTCTTTAAAAGTTCATCCTCGAAATCTGCAAGATAGCTGAACCCAAGATGTTCCAGCTCCTTCTGTTTTTCACAGTAGAATTCAAGCGACAGATGCCTGAATCTGTTTGCCTCGACCTGACGGTAGGTGTGCGTTTGTTCAAAATTGCTTCTTACGCGCTTGAGGATTTTCAGTGCCACAGACTTGTACATGAATCTATCTCCTTTCACATTCTCCGCCATTCACGTCGCAGATGCAGGATCGGACGGGAAGGGGACGCCCAGCTTGTCGCCAAGTTGGACGAGTTCGGTGATCACGGCTTCGGGTAGCGGGATGCCATCCTTCCGCCTGAGCACGGCCTTCTCTGCGGACTGCTCTCCCGGCACGTAGATGCGCTTCACTCCTGGGGCGCGCTCGCTGTTGCGGATCTCGCGCAGGGCCGTGTCCATCCGAGTCTTGAATTCCGAGACGTCCATGAAGGCATCGATTGAGACCGCGCCAAACATTGCTCCGAATCCGGACGGACGGCTTAAGTCCTCCGCGATGGGGCCGCCGACGTGCATTCCGAAAAGAGCACCGGTCAGCAGACCGCTCAGGGTGTCGATCACGAGGGAGATGCCATATCCCTTGTAGCCAGCCATGAACTGTAGGAATCCTTTCATTGCCTCTTCTGCGCTCTTTGTAGGGATTCCATCGCGATCCAGTCCCCAGCCTTCAGGGATGGGGAGACCTTGCTTTTCGTAGAGGGCGATGCGGCCGCGGGCAACTGTCGTGGTCGCCATGTCGACGACGATGGGGCCTTCATCTCCGCCCGGAATCGCGAATGAGAACGGATTTGTCCCGAATATGGCTTTCTTGCCACCCGTGGGTGGAACGAAGGGTGGCGTGTTGCAGGTTGAAAAGCCTATCTGGTCGTGCGCCAGCGCCATCATCGTCCAGCAGGAGGAGGCACCGTAATGGTTCATGTTCCGCGCACCCACCAGGGAGGTTCCCATTTTCTGAGCTCGTCCTATGGCAAGTTCCATTGCGCGCCGGGCCGCGACCTGTCCCAGACTGTTATGAGCGTCCAGAAGAATGCACGCGGGTCGGTCACGCTCGATAGTTATGCGCGCCCTCGGTTCCATAACGCCCGCTTGAATTCGCGCCACGTAGATGGGAAGCAGGCGCGTGACACCGTGGGTGTCCAAGCCTCGCATATTTGACTCTATCATGGAGTCGGCAACGATGGCGGCCTCGTCCGACGGCACGCCGGCGCGTTCCAGTATTTCAGTGGAAAAATTTCTCAGCACAGAAGCCTGAAATGGCCGTCCCGATTCAACACCTGCCATATTCCACCTCATTTCCAACTTACTATATATATGATCGCATTGACGTTGAAACAGTATTCCGGAGAGAAGGTGAATTCAAGATGAATGAGAGTATAAATGAGAAGGCTAACCGCGCCCATTTACGTGACTATGGTATTTTTATTCAATAGCCTTGAACTGTGATAAACTGTAAGAATCTCAATGAAGTCATCTTTTAAACGATAAATAATTCGATAGTTCCCGAGAAGTATCTCCCTCATGTTTTGCTGGTTTATTTCAGGAACAACCCTGCCTGCTTCTGGAAAGTTTTCAATTTGCAGGACAGATTCAAATATTTTAACAGCGAACATCTGTGCGTAATGCGTGCTGTCTTTGGCAATATAGCTGGCGATTGCATCAACGTCGTCAACCGCCTGGAGAGTCCATCTTACTTTAGCCATTCTTCCATCCGCTTTTCAGCTTCAGCGTGGGAAACAGTTTTGCCGGAGTCGGCCTGCTTGCAACCTTTCTCGATTTTAAAGAGAAGGAAAAGCCGCTCCATCGCTTCTTCGATAGACGTGTCTTCAGGGAGGCCCTGGACAGCCTTTAAAATATTCCGCTTTTCACTTGTTACGGCTGGCATATAGAACTCCTTTTTTAATAATATATAGCAACATCTGCTATTTCCAATTTCTACTTTGCCGTTGAGTTCCTGAGGAATTTCCTTGGGGGGATGCCGGTGCGTTTACGGAAGGTCTTTGAGAAATGGAACTCGTCGTAGAATCCGGTCTTGTACGCAATTGTCTTCAGCTTTTCTCCTCGGAGGAGCAATGTCTTCGCCTCGTTTATCCTCATATTAAGAAGTGAGTCCAGGGGGCTGCGTCCGGTAAGCTTCCTGTATTTGTGCGAAAGGGTCGACGGGCTTACATTTAGAAAATGGGCGATATCATCGAGCTCTACATACTCACTCAGTTTCTTCCTCATGAATCCTTCCGCCTTCTCGATGAAGAGTTCGTCTTCGGTCTGGACTTTGTCGGAACTGATCGCCCAGCTGTTATCCGTGTCATTCATCTTTGCTGTATTCCTGTGGAGCAGTTCGATTATGGAATAGAAGATGGACTGTGTTTCCCAGAAGCTTCTTTCTGTGCCAGGCTTAGATGATGCAATATTATACAATAAATTGCCAAGAAGGTTTTCAGGATCATGGAATCTTGCAAATCCGTCCTTGTTGCCTGTGAACTTGTCCAGACCGGCGGGTTCACCGCCGGTAAAAATTATGTATCTGCTCTCGATCGGAACGTCAAGGCCTCGTGTGTCTTCGCGGTATGGCGTGTCCGGAGCGTAAAGGTGGGCTATCCCCGAGGTCCTGGAAAGCCATTTCCTGCTATGGTGTCCGGCAAGACAGAGGCCGCAGTCGTCCACGGTGTAGTCCAGCACCCATTCCTTTTTCCTTAAGATACCGCTCAACCCCGTGGTGTTCTGGAAATTAAGGATCGCGGAAATTACCCTCGGACTGATCTTCGAGTATTCCGTTCCATCAAAAATGAAACCTCTGTTCGCTGCTTCCGGCATAACGCCACCTGTAAGTTCCCTTGGTTTGATCTGCTCTTCATCATAAAGAATCTCTCCAGGAGATTCTTTATTTGCAATAATATACATTAATCATGCATTAGTTTCCATGTTAATCGTTAGTTTCCGTCTATATGTTATCCCGTAGCAAAGGAGCAATAATGAAAATATTCATACTGATGGCAGCAACATTATTCACGATAGATGCACTGTCCGCACAGCAGCAGATTAAGGCTGGAGAGCCGAAGGACATTACATTCAAATCAAAATTAGACGGTTCTGAGCAGAAGTATGTCCAGATCATCCCGGCAGAATTCAAGAAGGGCAAAGGCGATCTCATGATAGCGCTGCATGGACATGGTTCGGACAGGTGGCAGTATATCAGAGACGGGAGGGGTGAGTGTAAAGGTGCAAGAGATGTGGCAGCAAAGCATAAGATGATTTATGTGTCCCCTGACTACCGTGGTAACTCCTGGATGGGGCCGGCCGCAGAGGCTGACATTGTCCAGATCATTGAGGAGTTCAAGAAGACATATGATGTGAAGAGGATATTCCTTGTAGGAGGCTCCATGGGAGGGACGTCTGTCATGACTTTTGCGACGCTTCATCCCGATTTGGTTTCAGCTGTATCCAGCCAGAACGGATTGGCCAATCATATTGAGTTTAATTCCTTCCAGGATGCCATATCGCTCTCCTTTGGCGGTTCCAAGACAGAAAAGCCGGATGAATATAGGAAGCGCAGTTCCGAATTTCATGCAGACAAGCTTAAGATGCCAATATCCATTACCGTAGGCAAGAACGATAATGTGGTTCCTCCTGACAGCATAATACGTCTTGGAGAGCAGTTAAAGAAAACCAATAGGAATGTAATGCTGCTGGTTGATGAAAAAAATGGTCACTCTACCAGCTACGACGATACCGTCAAGGCGATTGAATTCATCATCAAAAATACCGGTAAACGTTGATGACGGGTTTGTGGAAAATATTTACAAGATAACATAAGCAATTAGGAGAGTAATATGGAAAAATTAGGAACTGCGGCCGTATTCAAAGGTCCGAATGAAAAGTTTGATATTCGGAAATATCCTGTCGGCAAACCTGAACCTGGGAATGTCCTGCTCAAGCTGGAATACAGCGGAATCTGCGGGACGGACATACACATCTGCAAGGGAAATCTTCCTATGCCTCCCAAGGAGCTCATAATCGGACATGAGTTCACCGGGAAAGTGGAATCAATCGGAGGTTCAGTAGCCAAGGACGCCCTTGGTAATCCGATCAGGACAGGAGATACCGCAATTGCATGCGTTGCCATTCCATGCGAAAAGTGTTTCTGCTGCGGACACGGCGAAATGTCCAGTTGCATGAACTTCGGGGTCACGTATCTGAAGGATCCTGAGGAGAAACCTCATTTCCATGGAGGATTCGGGGAATATCTTTTTTCTCCGGCAAGGAACATTGTCAGGATTCCTGACGGAGTAACTGCGAAATCCGCAGCCGCGTTCCCGTGCGGAGGTCCGACGGTCATACGGGCGTGCACATATGCCGGTGGACTTGAATCAGGCGAACTTGTAGTTGTCCAAGGTACGGGTGCTCTCGGAATTTTCGCGGTCGCATTGGCGGTCAGCCACGGGTGCAAGGTCGTTGCGATCGGATCCTCGTCCAATCCGGAAAGAAGCAGGATCGTCGAGAAGCTTGGCGCCGAAATGGTGCTTGACTACAGGAAGGTTCCAAGAGAGGAAAGACTCAAGAAGATACAGCAACTGGCCGGTAAGCTGGGACGCGGCAACGGAGCTGATGTCGTTATCGAGACAAGCGGTTCGCCTGAGGCGTTTCCGGAAGGTCTGGATCTGGTGAGGACGAGGGGACGCTACATCGTTCCCGGACAGTATTCCTCGAGCGATGGGGTGAAGATCAATCCTGAACTCATAACTTTCAAGGCGATAAGGATTACCGGAAGCGGTCAATACTGCATGGACGACATTGGCACCTATCTGGAATTCCTGAAATCAAATCCACGTATTGCAGAAACTTTCAGCGAATGCATAACGCATGAGTACAAGATCCAGGATGCGGATCTCGCAATCGCCGATGTCGCAGCGGGGAAGGCGATAAAAGCAGTATTCAAATGAAGGTTCAAATTCATTCGGAAATAGAATCAAATAGAAGAACAGCCCTTACGGGCTTAACTACGAACATATTCAAATTGCATTGGCATTCCGTTTGTAGTTAATGCCGTAAGGCATGTGAATTGAATAAGGTTAGGAGAAAATTATGAGAAGGGATTGGAGAAGAATTCTCGGAGCGGAGAGGGGTAAGAATCTTGATCCGCTGCACACCCTCACGTATTTCTGGCGTGGCAGATATTATCTTGATAACGAATTGACGGGTAAATCAGCGCCAGTCATAATGGCTGAAGCTTTTGCAAAAGCTCTTGAGAACCTGCCATGTCCACTCAGTCCGGATGATGAATTGTTTGGAGGCAAGGACTGCTTTGTTTCAAAAACTCTTCCTGATGGGATTTCCGAGAGCCAATACCTTGAAGCCGTGCAGGCCGACGAGAAGAGAGGCAGGAGGGATTTCGTTTCAGGGCACAGCCATACACTTCCGGATTATTATGAAATAGTCACTATTGGCATCGGAGGAATAATTGAAAGGGCGGAAAGATCCCTGGCGAAACCGCGACGCAGCGTAAAGCAGAAGGAATTCCTTGCCGCTGTAATCATGATGCTGGAATCCTTTTCATCATATATCCTGCGAAGTTCGCAGGAAGCGGGCAGGGCGGGAATGAAGGACCTCGCCGATCGGCTGAAGAGAATTTCAAGAAAAGCTCCTGAGAACCTTCATGACGCGATGCAGCTTGTCTGGATCACTCATGTCGTCCTCGAAAGCGAAGGGCGTGGGCACAACGCGCTCGGAAGAATAGACCAATACCTCTATCCCTTTTATAAGAATGATATTGAGAAAGGAATAATTGACGATGAGAAGGCGCTTCATCTGTTCTGTCATCTCTGGTCGAAGATCGAAGGATTCCACGAGGTAACGAACATCTGCATCGGCGGACTGACCCCTGATGGGCGCGATGCCGTAAACGAGCTCACATACATATGCCTTGAAGCGACCAAGCTTGTGAAATCACCGTCGACAAATCTGTCGGCGCGGTTCCATGATGGTTCAGACAGAAAATATCATCTGGCCTGCGGGGACGTCATCATGACGGGAATCGGATTTCCGGCGATATTCAATGACCATGTGACTGTTCCGGCCTTGGAGAGCATCGGCATACCGTCCGAGATCGCCAGGGATTACTGCATGGTGGGTTGCATCGAGACGATGCTTGCGGGCAGGCAGCAGGCGTGGGGTGACAGCCGTTTCAATCTCGTATTGGTATTGTCCAAGGCTATTGACAGCGCTAAAAACGGGAAGTTTTCCTATGAAGAGTTCGTCCATCATTTTACGGAGTTATTCAAGAAAGAATTGATGAAACATGTCGAGTACATTAATAATATAATTTCGAGTCGTCCACCGGAAAAGTTCCCGGATCCGTTGCTGTCGGCTTTTACGCAGGACTGTATTGGCAGAGCGAAGGACATCAATGATGGAGGCGCGGTCTTCAAGCGGTTCCACGGGATTGGATGTGTCGGCCTTGCGAATGTCGCGGATTCCTTGTCGGCCATGAAGAAACTAGTCTTCGAGGAAAGGAAAATCCCGCTGGACGAGCTTGTGAAGGCGCTTGATGCGAATTTCGCAGGATATGAGGAGATGCGCCTGATGCTGGTCAACAAGGCGCCGAAATATGGGAATGACGACGCGTACGTTGATGAAATCGCCGCCTGGCTGGTTGATCTGTTCACATCCGAGTGCCTGGAGCACAGGACTGTGGACGGGGGGCGTTTTGTCGCTAACATGGCGACGAACATCCAGAACATACCATGTGGTGCTGAGGTGAAGGCGACACCTGATGGGCGAAGGGCTTTCGTTCCTCTTTCCGATGCTGCGTCCCCCAATTCCGGAAGGGACATGAAAGGGCCGACGGCGTTCATCAATTCAGTTTCAGTGCCGGATTATTCGAAGGCAGTAGGAGGCACTGTGATAAACATGAAATTCGATCCTGGATTTTTCACACAGGAGAGAGGTGCTGTCTTCTTCCTGTCGTTCACGAAGGAGTTTGTGAGGAAGAGGATACACGAGCTGCAGTTCAACTTCACGGGCAATGAAATCCTGGAAGCCGCAATGAAAGATCCAGAAAGACATGCAGGACTTGTCGTGAGGGTCAGCGGCTTCTCAGCGTACTTCACAAGATTGGAAAAGAGCGTGCAGGACGACATAATCAGGCGCAGGACCCACTGAAGCCGGCAGATGTCCGAAGTTGTAGCAGATGCGGAGAAACCGCTTGATTCTTCACGTCCCCGTATTACTTTTTGTAAAATCAAAATTCCTGTCCTCTAGTCAAGGTGTTTTTTATATGGAAGAAAATGGGAATACGGTGGAGGCCGGCGGCAATACGTCCGTGGCAGCCCATGACAAATGCTTTTATGATATTGACTCATCCCGAGTGACCCTTAAAGAGTATTCCTGGGAAACTCCTTTTTTCCTGCTTCCTCTCGCGATGATCCTGAAATTATTCCGTGTGAAGATTCCCTCGTCGACGGACGATCCGCCCGTGCGCGACCTTGAGCCCTTTGAAATCCAGGAGCTGCCGGAACCCGAGATGGAACGGCTTTCCGTTTTGAAATGCGAACTTGATGCGCTTGGTTTCTCCGATCCTGTCTGCCACAGGATAGAGGATCCCCTGCATGCGGCCCTGACTGACTGGATAACATTGCGCCACGTTTCAGGAAAAGCGTTCGCAAGAATCCACTACAGGAGCTGGAACTTCAGCCAGAAAACAAAGGCCAAACTCCATTTATTCCCGGTATTCTACACGGAATTCGAAGACGGGCATTTTGTCTGTTCCAGTGCTGGAAAACCTGATACGCTCGAACCACCGTCCTGGGTTATGGACAGGAAAATCAATCTTCCGGCTGCCCGGCTATGGGATCTGCACCAGAAATCCATTGAAAAGGAAGGCGGTGTCATCCGCCTGGTAAACAATCCCCGGGATCTGCGGCAGGCGATCAGGAGACAGCATGAAGTGGTCACGGGCTTCCATCTGAAACGAGGCGTATTCGCCGAAGTTTCGGGAAATGATAAACTGAGGATTTCGCAGGCGCTTGCCAGCGGCGATGGGATGGGAATGTCAATCGACGATGGCGCGGTCATATCAGAAATAAGACGCCTGGAGGTAAGCCGTTCAAGCTGGGCTTCCCTTATCCTGGTGGCGGCGGTTACTCTTGCCCTTTTCATTTCACTTGGGGCAACACAGCAGCCGTTGAGATTCCTGCTGCTTGTCGTGGCGGTGCTGTTCGTCCACGAAATGGGTCATTTCATAGTGATGAAAATCATCGGATATAGAAACATGCGGATGTTTTTCATTCCTTTCCTCGGAGCGGCTGTCTCTGGACAGAACTACAATGTAGCCGGCTGGAAGCAGGTGGTGGTGTCGCTGGCAGGACCTCTTCCTGGAATCGCCCTCGGGGTTGCAGCTGGGATTGCCGGAACAATTGCCGACAATGCCCTGATAAAGGATTTCGCCCTTATGCTGCTGATATTGAACGGATTCAACCTCCTTCCCCTCATGCCTCTTGACGGCGGACGCGTCATGGACCTGGTCCTCTTCTGCCGCCATCCTGTCCTAAATGTCTTTTCACGTGTCCTTGCAGCGCTTGCATTCCTCGGTCTAGGTATTGCGGTAGGCGACAAGATCATTGGTGCAATAGGAATTTTCATTGCGATAGGGATACCGATGACATACAAGACATCCAAGATTACCGACAGGCTGAGGAAGCAGAACCTCTGCACTGCGGTTTCGGGTTCGGCATCGATTCCAGATGAGTTGGCGCTGAAGATACTAGGAGAAGTACAATCAGAGTTTCCGAAGGGGCTGAACATCAAGTCCAAGGCGCAGATGACAGTCAGCATATATGGAACCCTGAACGCCAGGCCGCCAAACTGGATAGCCTCCTTCATCTTTGTATTCATCCTCTTTTCCTCTTTCATGGTGGCGGTTGTCTCTGCATCGCTCATGTACGTAGCCAAAAACAGTGATTTCGGAAATTTCATCGATGCGTCCGTGAACCGTCCGGAGATGGCATACAAGGTCGGCACGGCAAAAGTCTGGAGAGGCCCTTCATGTCCGGCAATCCAGCCGCCATCCAACCTTACCCTGGCCGCGAACTATAGAGATTCCGTCAAGGCCGAAGAGAATTATTCGAAGCTTCAAAGGAGCATTCCAGCTGAGTCCAGCGCAGTGCTTTTCGGACAGTCGGTCGCATTGAACATGCCGTATTCCGGCGAGAAGGATGTTTCAACCTGGCTCAACAAGATTGAAAGGGATGGAGCCTCTGAAGCTTTCGCCGTAAGGGACGGATTCGATTTGCAGCTCTCGCTGTCCTTTCTTATGCCCACCTTGAAGAGCTCGGAGGATCTCAAGAACGAGCTCACCGGATATTTCGCGTTCTGCGGACATGAGAAGCTCATACCTCCATGGTCGCCGTCCTGGGACGTTGAAAAGAAGGAGATACAGGATTTCAGACGCGCCAGGGAAACCTATGGCCGGCTGAGCAGCTTTTCCAATAAGCTCGGATCTGATGCGGAAACTGAAAACCAGGAGCTGAAAAGGAAGACGAAGGATGCGCTTCGCAGGGGTGACAGCAAGGAGATGGAAAAGATAGAAAAGCGCCAGATGGAAATCAGGCGCGAGAACCAGAAAAGGCATATGGAGAATATCCGTTCCTCCCCTGAAGCCGACCTGGAAGTCGTCAACCTCTATCAGAAATGGCTCGAATCCACGGATTCCAAGGATAAGTCCGCTGAGCTCAGGAAGTCACTGGCCGCATGCATGGGGATCGGGGAATCCTCAGGCGGGGACAAGGCTGGCCCGGCAACTGCGGCAAATGGAGGATATGCATCGAAAGAGGGGCTTCTCTTCAATGTCACATGCTCCTCCTTCAATTCCACTCCGGAAGGATTGGAAGCCATTTCAAAATGGCTGGAAAAATTAAAAGTGAGAGATGTTAAATATAATATCTTCCGCTATCGCCATTATGACGATGATGATATGGAAGAGTAAAAAAATGGAGATTGTCAATGAGCGATTCAGTGTTTGCCTCTGTTGCCGCCGATCATCCCTTGAGAAAATCTGTATGGATATGGCCCGAAGGCTACATGTACCTTCTGAACCATTTCGCACAGTTCAGGTATGATTTTGAACTGAAGAAGGTTCCTTCCAAGGCGCCGTTGTTTATCACCGCCGACAAGTCATACAGGCTGCATGTCAACGGAAAATACGTCTGCCGCGGGCCGGCGAGGGGATATCAGGAGCATTGGCCGTTCGACGAAGTGGATGTAAAAAAATTCCTCAAGTCAGGACACAACTGGATCTCTGTCGAAGCTTATACTCCCGGGATCAGCACGTTCTCATATCTCCATTACACCAAGGCCGGAATGCTCTGCGCCGCGAAATGGGGCGATCTTGAGATCAATACCGCTCCTAAGACCTGGAAGATGAGACGTGACTACGCGTACAACATCGATACCGCAAGGCTGTCGATGCAGCAGGATTTCCAGGAGGACTTCGACGCATCGAAAAGCGACAGGAGCTGGATCGCCTCCGCGAAGGCGCCTGCAGACTGGAAGGCTGAATATTTCCCGCCGCACGGACAGCAGCTGCTTTCAACTCCTTTCGGACAGCCTCCATATGACAATGTGGAGCCGCGCGGGATTCCGATGCTGCGTGAAGAAGTGATTTCTCCAGTGGAAGTCACTTCACTGGGCGTCGGCAAATGCAACGGTGAATACAGGACATGCAAGAATATCTCCTGGTATTTCATTGAAAATGAATTCTCATCGGTGAAGAGCTGGAAAAACGGCACTTCAGTGAAATCTGTCAAAGGTAAGGAATCCATCGAAGTAACCGTAACGCCCGAGGGAAAAGGGAAATTCAGCGCGATCACTTTCGACATGGGGAAGTTCGCGGTTGGAAATCTCATTATTGAAGTTGAAGGCGCAACCGGCGCCGAGATCCTGGACTTCCATTATTTCCAGTGCCTGAGAAAAGGAATTCCTGTATTCCTCATGCCTGGGAACGGATGCCTTGCGGCATTTGCAAACAGGCTGAGGCCTGCAATAGGAAGCACAAGCCATGAGTTGTTCCACATAATGGGCGCGCGGCATTTCACGCTTGTGGCGCGTGATCTTACGAAACCGCTGAAGATAAAATTGAGCCTGAGGACGGCATATTATCCGTTTACGATGAAAGGCGATTTCAAATCTTCGGACAAGATCCTCAACGGGATCTATGAAATTTCAAAGCATACCCAGCAGATCTGTTCGCTTGACGCGTATGTCGACACTCCGTGGAGGGAACAGGCGCAGTGGTGGGGCGATGCACGTGTCCAGGCCAGGAACACCTTCTACATCGACGGCGATGCAAGGCTGCTTGCCAGAGGTATTCATTCAATAGCCGGACAGCATGCTCCGCAGGGGCTGACATATGGCCATGCCCCGACATCTTCGGGCTGGTGCATACTGCCCGACTTCGCCCTTACGTGGATACTCACGGTCTACGACTATTACTGGCAGACCGAGGACTTGACTGTCTTCCATGAACAGCATGCGAGAATAAAGGAAGTCCTAGGCTATTTCGAGACGCCGGAAGTCAGGGACGAGGAAGGACTTCTCATATACGATCCGCGATTCTGGCTTTTCGAAGACTGGTCGGATTTACCAAAGGAAAAAGTTCCTACATTCCTCAACCTATGGCATCTTGTCACTCTGGAGCACTATGCGAAACTCCTGAAGGCCGCCGGAAAAACTGCGGAGCATAAAAAATGCAGCGCTGAAATAAGTCATCGCAGGAATCTTATTGTCAAAAAGTTCTTTGACAATAAATCCGGACTTTTCTGTGCATGCCTCGATGCAAAGGGGAAGTTTTCAGGAGAACCGTCGGTCCATGACCAGGTGATGGCGATCATGCTGGATCTCAAACCTGAATTCCATAAGAACATGATCGAGAAGCGCATTCTTCCCTACCTCAAGGACGAGAAGGCGGCATGGCCGGTCCCTTCGGCATTCTGGGCGACATATGTCCTTGAGACCATGTCCAATCTGGGCTATGGAAAAGAGTCGATTGACTTTATCAGGCAGAAGTGGTCTCCGATGTTGAGTACCGGTACGACCTGGGAAGGGTTCGACTGGGAGGAGCCGGCTGGCGGATCCTGTTCGCATGCCTGGACAGGCCATCCGTCATTCCATTTCGTGAACATCCTTGCCGGGATCAGGCAGCGCGGTGTTGCCTGGGGGGAGATTGAATTTGCTCCTGTATTTGTGGACGGAATTGATTCTGCGGAAGCTTCTGTGCCCTCTCCAAAAGGCGCAATCAAGGCGAGATGGAAGAGAAACGGTGGGCGGGTCGATGCGGAAGTGATCATCCCTTCGGGAGTGAAGCTGCATGTCAGGCTGCCGGGAGTGGACAAGACCATAGACAAGGCTGGAAAATATTGTTTTGCAGTCTGAGGCAATTTCAAAATTCAAGAATCGGTCATGGCAAGCATGACCCTCCACGCCCGAAACGGGCGTAAGAAATGGAGGGACGCGCTTGCCGCGTCCGTAGTTTTGGAATCGTCGCAGTCTAAGAAATATTGTCTCAGAGATAATTTTCCGTGATATGTCTAAGGAACGGGCCGATTGAATTGGCTTTTGGCTCGATCCTCTGCATTGCGAAACCGGCAACCGACAGGAAGACTGCAAGCAGGAATGCCGGAAACCAGGTCCGGCGCAGGGCTGTAATCAGCCAGTTGGAATCATAATTGCTTTTTACGCGTTTGTAGACCCTGTTCAATATGAATGCATCCAGCATCAGTTCGGCAAGCAGATTGGGTGCTGTCCAGACGACGTATAAGCATACGATCAGTCCGGCGCATACGGCGATGAGCAGTATTATCAGGCAGGCAAGTTCGTCAGCGTCGAGACCCGGGATATCTCCGGAGAGGCCGATGTCTTCGAGCGAGGAGCTTGAAATGCCTTCATGCAGGTTTTCCACAGCATCAATTCCATCATCCACCGTTGACTGAGGTTCCATGTATTCCTGGTATTGAAGCCATATCCAAAGGAGTACGAGGAATACCAGGTATGAAAGGCACACGGCGGCAGGATACCTCATCCACATCTGGGTCATGCCGATTTTCAGCAGGAGGAACGAGAACAGGAATCCGAATACGCCTGTGCTGAACAGGATGACGAACATCTGGATTCTTGGGAAATCGCTGCGCAGCAGCCATCTTTCGAGCCGCCTGATGAACTTTTCCCTAGTGTCATGCATTCGACAAATCCTCATTTATCCAGCAATTGGCAGACAATGTTTACTCACAAAAGATATATCAAAGTAAATAAGTTTTCCAGCAGGATTTGATCGATGTATAAATCCTGATGGCTTCTCCAGATCGAACCCATCCCAAAATAAATCTGCGAAATTCGCAAAGACTAATTGATTTTCGGATGAATGGATTAACCTTATAAGAAATTTGCTTTAATGCGGGAAAGTCTGTGAAGTCAAATAGGCCGTTTCAAATACTCATAATAGTTCTTATACTTATAACCGTCGCTTTTGCGGCGGTCTTCTTTCTCATTGAGAAGAAGAAATCAAAGGTTGAAAAACCCGCCGAGGTGATTGCCGCCGGATGGCTGCAGTTCAAGATGGGTGAATACAAGCAGGCGATAAAGCTCTTCCAGAAGGTACTTGACGGCGTCCCGGAAAATTCCGATGAACAGATACAGGCGCTGTATGGTCTTGGATGCACGAATTGGCTCAAGCTCCCCGGCGGTGACAAGGAGAAGGCCGCGGAATTATTCAATGAAGTGATCAAAAGAGCGCCAGGCAGCGATTATGACGCCTGGAGCATGCTAGCCCTTGTGAGAATGCTACACATGGTCCCGGCAGACCAGACACCTGATTATCCTAAAGTCAGGGATGAGTACCAGAAGGTATATGAAAAATTCCCCGACAAGATTGCGGGGCACGAGGCATTTATCTACATGATTGGTGCATATCTTGCGGCATTCACAAAGGAAGACGCAGTGATTGCAAAGAAGAAACTCGATGAATTCCTCAAGGCGCATCCGGATTCCCCGTTCGTCAGCAGCGCATGGGGACTCTGCTCAAGAGCATGTGAGACTCTCGGAGATAAGCAGGGACAGCTTGACGCCAAGCTGAAAGAGCTGGAAAAAAGGGAAATTGATCCTGCTAATCCCTTCATGGACAACGCAAACGCCTATTGGTCGATTGCGGTTGTCGCGGAATTCGAGGTCGGAGATTTTGAAACGGCCCGCAAATACTATAAGCTCATGATGAAGGAATATCCCATGGAGAGAAGGAATTTCGGAGCTATGAGGGCCTTGGAGAGGATGGATGCGCTTGAAGCGAAGCTGAAGGCGGAGAACTGAGGTAGGGCGTGTTCTCCGCACCGCGCCGTCGTCAGTCGCCAGCAGCCGGTTGTCAGTTCCAAAGAGAAAAGGACGATTATAATCTTGAAGAACATTTTTGAGTTTTTAAGGAAATATCATGCACTGATCATAATCATGGTCGTGTATGTATGGGCGTTGATATCCGTCGCGCTGTACAGGTACAATGAGGCGCCGCCTGGGACCATAACTCTCAGGATAAGCCATTGGCAGCTTGAAACTGGAGTGCGAGACGGCATCAACGAGCTGGCGAAGGAATATCAGAAGACCCATCCGAACGTGCGGATCCTGCAGGAGGCGATCCCCGAAGGCACATACGGACAGTGGCTCAGTACCCAGATCATGAGCGGTACGGCTCCGGACATCATTGAAATGGGGATGATCCCCTACCAGGTCATGCTTGCCTACTATAACCGCTACTGTTTCGTGATGACCCCCTTTGTGAACAAGCCAAACCCATATAACAAGGACAATGAGCTTGCCAATGTTCCGCTGAGGAACACTTTCAAGGACGGTATGGCGGCAGGTTATGTGAACGAACTGCAGGAATACATGGCGATCCCCCTGTCAAGTTTCACGGTCAGGGTGTTCTATAATGTCGATCTGCTTGAGAAGCTGACAGGCGCCAACAATCCTCCGAAGACCTACAGGGAGTTCTTCGACCTCTGCAACAAGGTGAAGGCGATGAAGGACGAAAAAGGACGCAATTATATCCCTGTAGTCGGTTCGAAATATCACTTCGGGATATGGGAAGGCGCCCTCTGTGAAATGATGACATACAAAGTTTTGGACAAGGCTGACTTGAACAGGGACGGTGTTGTTGGAAATGATGAGTTCTATATCGCGATAAAAGCAGGCCTTCTGAACTTTGACTGCAAGCCGATTGCCGCAAAATACAATATGGTCCGTGAGATTGCGGATTTCTGCCAGCCCGGATTTACAGGGCTGTCACGTGACGAAGGAGTCTTCCTTTTCGCCCAGAAGCGGGCCTTGTTCATGACCACAGGCACCTGGGATGCCTTGAGCCTCCAGGAACAGGCCAAAGGGAATTTCACCGTTGGAATAATGGATTTTCCGATGCCGACCAAGGATGATCCTGCATATGGAGATGTAGTCGCCGGACCAAGATATGAGAATCCCGGACTTGGATTCAACTATTCAGTTACAAGAACCAGCAGGAATCCTGAAGTTGCATTTGATTTCCTCCTATTCATGGCATCAAAGAAGAGCAACGAAAAGCTGAACAAGATCATCGGGTGGATTCCTTCAGTGATTGACACGGAGATAGTCCCGTTCCTCAATGATTTCAAGCCATGTTTCACCGGTATCTACGGCAATTTCAACGTTTGGCTTGGCGGCGAGACTTGGATCAGATGGATGCAGCTTGCATCACTTTACCAGGTGGACCCCAATTTCACCTTCAAGCAGTTGGTAGAGCAGTTCGAACCCTTCTACAAGGAAAAGGGATACGATGATTTCATGGAGCAGAAGAAAAACAACAAGAGGGTGATACCGGTGAACGAACGGTTCCTGACTGGAATACGCTCCCAGGCCCTGCTGTCTAAAAATGATTCGCCGGAGGCCAATTCGTTCTGGATAAAATACAGGACGCAGACAAGGGACCGCCAGGTCTTCTACGAGATATGGGTTTCAACCCAGATGCATTGGGTGAATGAAGGGCCGCCTTTTACAAACGAATACGGGCCTTATGAGTACAGTCCAGAATTGCTGGCGAAGATCAAAGAGCGGGTGAAGAAGGAAAAGAAATAAATTCGAAGCATGTTTCGGATTTATATATAAAAAACAAGGTTTTTTATTATGGAAGGCAAGAAGATCCACTGGAAGCAGGTAGGATATCACTGGGAGATGTATCTATTCATCGTCCCTACGATCATTCTGATAGCCCTTTTCCAGTATTATCCCGCGCTGAGCGGCGTGTTCCACAGCTTCTACAGGTGGAACGGCGCCGACATCTCGGAATTTGTCGGATTCGAGAATTATTTGAAGCTCCTCAAGAACTCGGACTTCTGGCGTTCCTTCGAGCTCGCATTCACCCTCGGCATCTGGAACATCGCCAAGATGATCCCGGCCCTTGCCGTGGCCGTGTGCATCCACCGGTGCCGCGGCGAATTCATGCAGCTTACTTACAGGATCCTGTTTGTGATACCAATGGTGATTCCTGGTCTCATCATAGTTTTGATCTGGCGTTCATTCTTTTTCGAAGCCACCGCCGGCTATCTCAACAAGTTCCTCTTCTCAAGCGGACTCTTCAATGTCCTTGTATGGGTCGACCATTTCTTCAACTGGGGAGGTATTTTCAAGGAGGGCAACGCCCCTGCCTGGCTGGGCGATCCGAACCTTATCGTGTCTGCGTGCATCCTCTGGGGATTCCCATGGGTAGGATCGTTCGCAGTCCTCACCTATCTCGCAAGGCTCCAGGGAATACCAAAGGATATCTACGAGGCTGCCGATGTGGATGGAGTGACCTGGTGGTCGAAGTTCACAAAGATAGAACTGCCGCTGATAACTTCATCTATCAAGCTCCTGCTGGTCTTTGTAATAATCGATACGATCAAGGACGCTGGAATGATCCTGGCCCTGGCCGGTATTGAAGGAGGTCCCGGGGGCAACGCCACGGTTCCCGCCCTGTTCATGCTGAGAAAGGCCTTCATCGACCAGGAAATGGGATTCGCCTGCGCGGTCGGTATCATCCTCACGGCCATCGTCATGAGCCTCCAGAAGATGAGCAACATCCTGACCATGTGGAACGATATGAGGGAGTGGCAGAAGAAGACAATCCAGGGAGCAGCTTTTGCTGTTTCAATACTCACTTTCTATAGCGGTCATTTCAGAGCTGTAGGAATCGCCCTCCTGATTGCATCCATACCTTATTCGGATATTGTCTTCTTCTTCAGGAATCTCAAGGGGAACCTGAAGATCGTGTTTGAAAAGAGTGAGGCTCCTTCCCATAATCAGAAAGCGCCGGTCATTGTCATCAGGGATGACAAGCTCAAGGCAATGAACTTCATTACTGATATCCTGCTCAGAGGTTTGAAGCATTTCACGATTCTTTTCGTCCTGGCGATGGCGCTCATGCCCCTGTATCTGATGGTGATTGTCAGTCTCAAGGACAACAGGCAGTTCTATTTTGCGCCGGCAACTCTCACGAAGCCTTTCCACTGGGAGAACTGGGTGACCGCCTACGAGATGATCACCCCATCCCTGGCCAACAGTCTTGTCATATCCATTACCGGAACTATCCTTACGCTGTTCGTCGCGCTGTGCGCCGCGTACTTCTTCGCCAGGCACAAGATGCCGATGTCCACTTTCCTGTGGAACGCCATACTCGTCATGATGATGATGCCTGCGATAGCAAACCTGATCCCCCTGTTCAACCTCCTCAACGACATGAACCTCCTGAACACCCTCACATGTCTCATTATCGTAGGGACCTCCTCCGGCCAGATATTCGCCATATTCGTGCTGCGATCATTTGTCGAGGACATTCCCGGGGATCTTTTCGAGGCGGCCGAGATCGATGGAGCGAACCATTTCCAGCAGATGCGGATCATCGTCCTCCCTCTTGCCGGACCAATCCTTGGAACTGTCGGCGTCATGAACTTCATCTCCCAGTGGAACGATTTCGTCATGCCCCTCATCGTCATACGCGACCATGGCAAACTGCCCGTCATGGTGCAGCTGCTCAGGATAGCCGGTGAATACATCAAGCTGTGGGGGCCTCTCATGGCGGGCTACGCGCTGGCAAGCATACCGATCATCATACTCTTCATCTTTACAATGAAGCTCTTCACCAAAGGCCTCACCGAAGGCGCCATCAAGGGATAAATTTTGGCATACGCCAAAATTTATAAGCGCATCGCATTTGTTCGTAGTTAAGCTCGCAAGAGCTGTTCTATCCTTATTTGTTCAGGGAGCGCAATGCCAGCCTTATAAGGTTCTCCGTCGAGCATTCCTTCGGATCTTTCCCGGCTGCAAGCTCGTGTATGGCCTTCATCGCGTTCTCCTGCTTGAATCCAAGCTGGACAAGGGCTCGTACTGCATCTTCCATGGACTTGGAGAGGGCATCAGGTACTTTCGCCTTCTCAAATGACGATTCAGGAGAGATGTCCTTGACCTTGTTCTTGAGCTCAAGAACGAGAAGTTCGGCGGTTTTCTTGCCGATCCCGCTTATCCCGTTGATGGCCTTCAAGTCAGCGTTTGCAACTGCAGCGCAGAAGCTTGATACGCTCATGGTGCTGAGGACGTTCAAGGCGATCTTCGGACCGATCCCCGATACTGTCATAAGCAATTTGAACAGCTGCTTCTCCTGGGCGGTCGCAAACCCGTAGAGCTGTATGTCGTCCTCCTTGACGTTCGTGTAAACGAGTATGCTCGCCTTCTCGCCCACCTTCGGCAGCTTGTCGAACGTGCAAAGAGGTATGAATACAAGATAGCCGACGCCGTTGACATCGATGAGTATTTCAGTGAAAGACGATTCCTTGAGGATTCCTGTTAAGCTTCCGATCATGGGATTTATTCCTTGTTTTGAAAAATATTTAACCTAGTGTCATGTATCGCAAATACGCCGAATAAAATTATGTCTATTTTTGATGCGGATTTGGCTTGGATGGAACAAGGCGATACTGAAGTATCGTCGGTTCCGGCCAAGACGAAGGCCGCGCAAAAAGAGGCATAACCGTATTACGGCGTGGGTCTTTCGGCGTTCAGCCCGTCCGCCTCCGCACAACGATGCTTCAGCATCGCCTTAGCGGAGTCGTACAGACTGAACATCCAAAATCCCCCACGTTTTATTTCGGCCTATTTGCGATACATGACACTAGGTAGGTACGCCTTTTAAGGTGTACCATTCTTCTTTCTGTTTTTTGTTCCATTGCGCTCAAACCAGAATGATGAAGGTTGACGAAGACAAACTAAAGTTTGAACTCCAAAATTTGGAGTCCAGCCTTTAGGCTGTCTTGATTAATGTATCTTTAACTTAACACCATTCAACTCATGCCATCTCATCATCAGGGATGAATCTGCCTCGGGAATTATTTCCTGAAACGCCTGCAGAGATCTGAAAAACAGTCAATCCTCCTGTCCCTCAGGAATGGCCAGTTCCTGCGGACTTTCTCGGTGCGTCCGAGATCCACATCTGTCACGATCACTTCCTCCTCCTCTGTTCCTGCGGCTGCCAGCATTTCACCCTGCTGTCCGGCGATGAAGGAATTCCCCCAGAACTTGATGCCTTGCCCTTTCTTCCCTGAAGGGGAGGGCTCGAACCCGACCCGGTTGACGCTGATTACCGGAATGCCGTTTGCGATCGCGTGGGATCTCTGGATCATGACCCAGGAATCAATCTGTCTTTGCTGCTCTTCTTTATCGACAGAAGGATCCCATCCGATCGCGGTCGGATAGATCAGCATGTCCGCACCAGCAAGAGCCATCAGGCGTGCGGCCTCGGGATACCACTGGTCCCAGCAGACCATGACACCAAGCTTTCCAACAGATGTTTCTATCGGATTGAATCCGAGATCTCCAGGAGCGAAATAATATTTTTCATAGTATCCCGGATCGTCCGGAATATGCATCTTGCGGTATTTGCCGGCAATCCTGCCGGTTTTCTCGATGACGACTGCCGTATTGTGGTAAAGTCCTGGAGCGCGTTTCTCGAAAAGGGAGATCACAAGGACAATCTTCAGCTTCCTGGCGAGCTTCCCGAAATATTCCGTGCTTGGTCCGGGAATGGTTTCAGCCAGATCGAAGAAATCCGGATTCTCCGTCTGGCAGAAATATTGTGAAGCATGCAGTTCGGGCAGTATTGCAAGTTTCGACCCTTTGGATGCGGCCTTGCGGATCCCTGCCTCGCTCGCGGCAATGGACTCCGAACGGTTTGACGAACATTTCTGCTGTATGATTCCGATTTTCATGAATTTATTGTACCACCAAGACACGGAGACACAAGGACAAATGAAAAACATATCTATTGAATTCAAACCCAGTAACAGTCATCCATCAATTCGCCACAGGCGAATAAATCCAATCATCCTACTCTACTTCGGACGCCTTTGGGGATCTGCATTGTCACGCAGTGCAGGGAACCGTGCTGCTGGATCAATTGCAGGCATGTGATGCCGATTATCTCCCTGTCAGGAAAAACAGTCCTGATCGTATCCATGGCAGGAACGTCGTTCTTATCATTATATGTTGGAACCAATACCGCCCCGTTTATTATAAGGAAGTTTGCGTAGGTCGCAGGAAGCCTGTTGCCATCAATGTCATGCTTCGCGGCGGGCCACGGCAGGGGGACAAGCCTGTATGGCTTGCCTGAAGCAGTGCGGAATGACCTGATCTCCTCCTCCATCAGCTTCAATTCCTTGTAATGGGAATCTCTCCTGTCGTCGCATGAAACGTAGAGTATCGTGTCATCAGGTGCGAATCTCGCAAGGGTGTCCACATGGGCGTCGGTATCGTCCCCTTCAAGGTATCCATGGTTGAGCCAGAGAAATCTTCTGGCTCCAAGAACGCGTTCCAGCTTCTCCTCGATCTGTTTTTTTGACAGGCTCGGGTTCCGGTTGGGGTTGAGGAGGCACTGGGATGTGGTGAGGATTGTCCCTTTTCCATCGCTTTCTATGCTTCCGCCTTCTAATACGAGATCAACCTGTTCCAGCCTGCTTGTTCCGAACGCGCCGAGTGCGTGCAGGTTCCTGGTTATCAGATTGTCCTTCTCGAAGGCGTGCTTCCTGCCCCAGCCGTTGAATACGAAATCCAATAATGCAGGATTTTCGTCTTTCATGACGGTTATAGGACCGAAGTCGCGGGCCCAGGTGTCGTCGCAGGGCGTTTCATAAATGTGCAAATCTGCAGAGGATATTTTGCTGCGTACATGTTTTTCCTGGGATTGATCGGCGACTGCAAGAATGACATGCTGGTATTTGAGGGTTGCTCCGATGATTTCCAGGAAATTGTTTCTGGTGCTGTCCAGATATGGCGCCCAGTTCGTCCTCTCATGGGGCCAGGCAAGGAGGACGGCGCTCTGAGTCTCCCATTCGGCTGGAAGTCTAGTTGGCATTTTTAGTCCTTTTCCCGAAGATGGCAGTTCCAATTCGCACGATAGTGGCACCTTCGGCTATGGCTGCCTCATAATCTCCGCTCATGCCCATGGAAAGTTCCGGAAGCCTTGCAGAATATGCAGTTTCTATTTTATTGCGGAGTTCGCGCAGTCCGGAGAATATTTTGCGGAGTTCGATTTCCGGCGCCTCGTATGGGGCCATGGTCATGAGACCCCTCAGTTCCACATTCGTTGACTTAAGAGCAGCCTCTGCGCATTTCATGATCTGGGCCTCGTTCCCGAGCCCGAACTTGGATTCCTCCCCGGAAATGTTTATTTCAAGGAGAATCTCCTGCTTGTTCCCGGATGCCAGGGCAATCCTGTTTATCCGTGCGATGAGGTCTTCCGAATCCACCGCATGGATCATTTTCGCGGTCCTGACCGCGTTCACGGCCTTGTTACCCTGGAGATGTCCAATCAGATGCCACTCGATGTCAGGAGGAAGGATTCCGGCCTTTGAAAACATTTCCTGTACCCGGTTCTCCCCGAACATGCGCTGTCCCGCGTTGTATGCTTCAAGTACGGCTTCCGGCGGAAATGTCTTGCAGACGGCCACAAGCTTTACATCTTCAGGCCTCCTTCCGGATTGTTCCGAGGCCTGCGAAATTCGCAGTTTTATCCCTTCAAGCTGGGGTTTGATATGGGAGTAGGGCATGTTTGGTGTCTTTGTTTCTTAGTTCCATAGTTAAAAATAAAAAGGTACTCCTTTTTATTTTTCTATAAGCCATTTTCCCTGGTGCATGACGTGCCTGCTTTCAATCAGGACGTCGGGGGAGAGTACCAGGCAGTCGATATGGACCTGGACGTAGTTGTCCCCGCCCATCGCGGTATTGTTGCCGAATGCAAAATGGACAGTGCCTTTGACTTTCTCGTCGCCGAGGAGATTTCCAGTCAGTTCGAGATCCGGATTCGTCCCTATTCCGAATTCCGCCATGTTCAGCGCCTTCGGCCCATAGGAGTCGAGAAGCCTTTTAAGAGCCTGGGATCTTTCGCCCTCAAATGATTTTATCGCACCGGCCTCGATGATTATCTTCGCCGGAGGTGTTTTTTTGTCCCAGGGAAGACCGCCGATGCTGCCATCTATGATGATTGTCCCTTCCGCAGTGCCGAAGTCGGGAGCGATGAACGCTTCGCCTGCCGGCAGGTTGCCGTATTGGCCGCTTTCGATGATCCGTCCGGTATCCTCATGGACAGGATAGGCTCCTATCGCGAAGGCCAGATCAGTTCCGGCCTCGGAAGTGACCTTGATCCTGTGCTTGCCTTCCAGGATATCGCACCAGATCTCCGCGGCGGATTCCAGTTTTGCAGGATTTGTCCTGAGTCCCTGGGTGAACACTTCGAAGTTGATTCCGGGCAGGGTTGCGACCCTCGCACCCGCCTTCCTTGCCTCGATGACGGCCTTTGTATGCGTCAGGGAATATTTAGTGGGCGCGATGACCACCTTGAACTTCTTCATCTGTTCCGCAGTGTCCGGATCAGGTTCGCGCCCATGGCCGCCTGTCGTCTTCATCTCAAGGCTTGTCAGATCCGCACCATTGTCTTTTGCGGCGACATAGAAGCCGTCGGCTATCTCCCGCGTGGAGGAATCATAGAGGAGGAGTACCGGCTCGTCTTTTTTCACGTCGAGATAGTCTTCAAGGGCCCTGAGGGCGGATTCCTTGAGCATGAGAAGTTTCCTGTTAAGCATGGTTCACACCTTTTTTCCGCTTTTTATTTTCAGTTCCGGAGGGGAGATGGTGACCCTGGTTCCTGGCTCGACGCTTTCGGTAAGCCAGACATTCCCCCCGATCATCGAACCTTTTCCAATCACGATGTTCCCAAGGATGGTGGCCCCTGAATAGATTGTGACATCATCCTCGATCGTCGGATGGCGCTTTGCACCCTTGATTATCTTGCCGCAGGCGTCCTTGGGGAAGCTCAGCGCTCCAAGTGTGACTCCCTGGTAGATCTTCACGTTGTTGCCGATCTCGCAGGTCTCCCCGATCACGACGCCGGTTCCATGGTCAATGAACATGCTTTTCCCGAGCTTTGCGCCGGGATGTATGTCGATGCCGGTGACAGTGTGGGCGTATTCGCCCATCATCCTGGGGATCAGTGGCACGTTCGACGCGTACAGCTCATGCGCGATCCTCTGCATGGTTATGGCCTTGATGCCAGGATAGCTCAGCACTATCTCGTCGAGATTCCTCGCCGCCGGATCCCCTTCAAATGCCGCCATCACGTCGAGCTTCATTATCTCACGGATCTCCGGAAGCCTTCCTATCAGGTTCTTGACGGCCTTCTCGGACATCTCCGGAACATTGCAGTCCTTGCAGTTGTTCATCTCGCAGTTGTACCTGAACGAGCGGGAGATCTGGTCCGTAAGCTGGAGATATACCCTCGACAGGGTCTCTCCGACGCTGTAGTGGATGCTTTTCAGGTTGAGAGCCTTCCTTCCGGAATAACCCGGGAATATGATCTCGACGAAATCCTGGAGGATGTGCAATACCTCGGTCTCGTTGGGAAGGTTGAACCCCTCGATGTGGTTTATCCCCTTGCTGTCCTCGTAGGTTTTGCATATTTTCCGGACTACGTCGTCCAGATAGCCGGTTCTTATTTCCGGCACAAAATTATCGTTCGGGCATTCTTTCATGATGTAATCCTTTATTTCAAATGGATCAGCTTCGGGAAATTATATTGTCTTAATATATGGCTTTTAACCCATTATTCCACTACATCGGATATTGAATTAAAAAGGTTCCCAAATAGGCACAGCTTGTTTTTTTTGACGTATCAGATGCTAACTCCTGCTTTTTTTTTGCGCAAGACAGATAGATCCCGCCATCCACAAGTGCGGGTGGACGGAGGAGCTCATCCGCCGCGAGGAAACTGCCCGCAGCATTGAGATAATCAACGCAGGAAATAAAGAATCTACGAAGGAGATTCTTTATCATTCGATGTTCTGGATCTGCTCGCGGATCTTCTCAAGTTCCGTCTTGAATTCGACTACGAGCGGGGATATCTCGCACTGCAGGGCCTTGTTTCCGACGGTCGTTATCTCCCTCTGTATCTCCTGTGTCAGGAAATCCATCGACCTTCCGCACGGATCCGTTTTTTCCATGAATTCCCTGAACTGCTTGAAATGGCTTTTGAGACGCGTAAGCTCCTCGGTCACATCGCTCCGGTCGGCGAAGATCACAAGCTCCCTGTGCACTCGTTCATCATTGGAGCTGATCTGGAGCCCGCTTTCCTGGAGCCGCCTCAGAAGCTGTTCTTTCTGTACAGCAGGTATCTTCTCGGCGAGCGGCCTGATTTTAGAGGCAGTGGATTCAAGGGAGGCCAGTCTCTGCAGAATGTCGTTTTTGAGCGAATCTCCCTCCTTGGACCTCATTTCAATGAGTTTGTCGAGTGCGGCGTTGACCGCTTCGGCCAGGCATTCCTCGTTCTTCATGAATTCCGAGCCTTCAAGGCTGTCCTCGACCACTCCGGGAAGCTTCACTATCTCAGAAATCTCCATGGAACCCGGGATGCCGGTTTTCTCCTGCATGTTCCTGATCTTATTATAATAGACCTTGGCAAGGGCCTCGTTCATCCTCACCGACTGCTTAAGGAATGATTCATCGGCCGTGATGTTGAGCCTAGCGGTTATAAAGCCGCGGGAGAGCTTCTTTGCGATGATCTGCCTTATGAAAGGTTCAAGCTGCAGGGCCTCTTTCGGAAGGGATATGCGGAACTCAAGGTTTTTCTTGTTGACGGAGAAGATCTCGACCGAGAAAGTCACTCCCGAGTCGCAGCGGTGTTCGGAGGAACCATATCCTGTCATGCTTTTCATTTGTTTGAAGGCCCTCCAAAATCGCCTTTGTCCTTGTCGTCGGCTAACTCATTGTCATCCATCTTCCTTATGACCACCCGTATTGGAGACCAGTCGTCCATGCGCCTCTCGCTCACGCCTGCCACGACAATATTCATGCCTTCCTGATCCGGATACGGCCATACTATGCAGGTGTGCATGACATCATTCTTGGAATCCTCCGGAGTCCCACCTCTTACGAGGATCCGTTTCTGGAAGATCCGCGGCGGAGTGTATTTGACGGTGTAGATGGCCTTCTCGGAAAGTTCGGGCATGTTTGCAAGGACATATGCGCGGGCCTTGCTGACGGCTTTTGAAGGATAGTTGATGGCGCAGCCGCATGCCATCGATATTAGGAAAACAATAAAGAATCTCAGGACTTTCATAATTCTTTTTTCCAGTTAAAGTTATATTTAACATAGTATAGTTCTACATATATGAAATTTAAAGCTGTTATCTTTGATATGGACGGCACTCTTACCGTCCCATTGCTCGACTTCGGCCTTATACGCAAGGAGGCCGGACTACCTCCTGCCGGCGACATCGTGTCGGCTTTAAATTCCATGCCCGATGAAAATAAGCGGAAGGCGTGGAAAGTGATTGAAAGGCATGAGGCGGCGGCCTCCGTCGAAATGCGGCTTCAGGACGGAGTCGTCGAGTCGCTTGTCATTCTGCGCAAAAAGGATGTAAGGCTCGGGCTCCTTACCAGGAACAGCAGGAGGAGCGTACAGTCCTTCATGGAAGTGACCGGCATCCAGTTCGACCAAGTCATAACCCGTGAATATCCCTTCATGAAGCCCAGGCCGGAACCAGTAATCCACATGCTTGAAAAGTGGAAGCTGAATCCTGACGAGGCTCTGGTTGTCGGCGACTACATACACGATATCGAATGTGGCAGGGCCGCAGGGACAAGGACATGCTTTTTTGCCAATCCGGGCAGTACGTCGTATGCGGAATTCGCGGACTATTCAGTAAGCTCATTCAGCGAACTGATGAACCTGCTTTAACCACGAAACACACGAATGACACGAAATAAGGCAGATTTACATAAGGTTTATAAAGTGCTTTACAGGATCTACGGGCCTCAGCACTGGTGGCCTGGAGACACCCCGTGGGAGACATGCGTCGGCGCAGTCCTCACGCAGAACACAAGCTGGTCGAACGTGGAAATGGCTATTTCCAACCTGAAGAGGTCCAGGCACCTCTGTCCTGTTAAGATTAGGAATATGCCGTTGTCAAAACTCGAAAAGGCCATTCATCCATCCGGATTCTACAGGTTGAAGGCGCAGCGTCTCCTTGCGGTCACTGACTGGTGGCTTGCAAATGTCAATGATGACAAGCTCCATCCAAAGGGGAAACCCCTTGCCTTCTGGAGGGAGTCTATATTGTCGGTGAAAGGCGTCGGCCCTGAGACAGCCGACTGCATCCTCCTATACAGCTTCAATCTGCCGACATTCGTGATTGACGCCTATACAAAAAGGATTATGGCAAGGCATTTCGGGTTCAAGCCAAACATTGATTATCATGAACTCCAGAAATATTTCATGGACAATCTTCCGTCCGACCCGAAGCTCTTCAACGAATTCCATGCGCTCTTCGTCCGAATGGCGAAGGAGGATTGCAGGAAAAGTGCTTGCTTGAAAGGATGCCCTTTTTTATAAATTTTCCGTCCCGGAAAATTTATTCCAGTTCATGGTATTTGCAGAGCTTGTCGATCCATTCGGAGAGTGTCAGCCAGGTCTTCTGCGGATAATCGGGCAGGGGAGTTCCGGATATTATGGAATCAATCAGGTTTTTCATGGCTTCCATCTTCTTAGGATCCATGCTGAAATTCATCGCCTCTGGAAGGAAGCCGTGCTCGTCAAGATAGACAAGCTTCACCAGTTCCGTCCACGGAACTTCTGTTTTGGACCTGCCCAGGGCTGAGAATGCAGTTTTCAGCGCGGAATAGACTTCTGGAGACGGGATCATGCTCTGCGAATTCCGCAGTATAAAAGTTCCTATCGCGCACCCTTTGAGGAAGTTCTGGGGGAAGTTGGCGATGCTGTCATAGGAATGGAGGAGTTCCACGTCATGAATGCTGTTGAGGCCGGTATCCCTATGCTTGAAGCTGACTTCCAGTTCGCGGAAGAGGTCGACCTGCGGGAACTTTTTCCTGGAAATCTGCTTTGCGCCCTTGATCATGAAATCAATGCGTCCGTGTTCCGGGCTCAAAGTTGCCGCGATGATACTGGTCTCGCTATAGGGAGTCTTCCTCAGCACTAATACTGGAGTGGAGATCATTTTTAGGTTTTCATGATATTTAAATTTTTTGCTTTGCAAAAAACTTGCCATTGTCAATTTCAATCTCTGATCCGAAGCGGATGCAGAGGCGGCGCTTGATGTGGCCGAAAGGGATGCCTGAAATCACCGGGCCGTTCACCTTGTCTGCGAATTTCGCAAAGATCTTCAGTCTTTCCTTTTCATTTCCGCAGCGACGGAAATTTCCTAGGAGCAGGGCGGAAATATCTTTCAACACACCAGCCAGCTGCAGATGGGTGAGATACCGGTCGAGCTTGTAGGGAGGCTCGCATAGATCCTCGACCAGGAGCACGGCGCCTTTCAAGTCTGGAAGATACGGTGTGCCGATCATGGTCGTCAGGACTGTTAGGTTGACCGGTATTATCCGCCCTGAGGCTTTGCCTTTCTTTATCACCTTCAATTTATATTTTTCCGCGAGCGGAAAAATATGACCCGGAGAAGGGGAAAAAGAGGAAGAAAGGCATTCCCAAGTCAGGGAATGCCTGAGCGCCCTTGGAAGTTCGGATGTCATAGGTGAAGAGATTGCGATTCCCGCTTTTTTTGCGAACATCGCAAGATGGAAGGCGGTGATGTCGCTGTAGCCGAGGACCGGAATATTTCTTTTTTCCAGCAGTTGCCAGTCGACCTTGTCGAGCATCTGCGCCGAACCGTAGCCGCCACGCGAACTCAGGACCAGGTCGACGGTCTTATCCTTCAAAGCCCTGTTGAAGTCGGAAATGCGGAGTTCGCAGGGTGATGGGAGCTTGTCTCCGAGTTCAGGGGCGAAGACATTCGGCATGACGGTTGTCCTGATGCCGAAGCCTTTCAGGAGCTTGCGGGTCGAGGATATGGCATCCCTGTTAGGTTTTCCCGCCAGGGATACGATGGCGACATGCCTGATATGTTTAGGAAATGGATTTTTAATCATTCCTCCCCCTGTATTCAGGCAGGAATACATAGAAGGTCGTACCTTTGAGTTCTTCACTTGTGACATAGATCCAGCCATGGTGGTTGGTGATTGCGCCGTATGCCATCGCCAGCCCCATGCCGGTGCCCTTGCCAATGGGTTTAGTGGTGAAGAATGGATCATAGATGCGGCTCAGTGTTTCCTTGTCCATGCCTATTCCATTGTCCTCGATCTTAACGCATAGGAATTCGTTTGGATGGGGGTTTTCCCTTTCGGCAGGTGGAATGAATTCCGCCTTGTAGTTGTATGCGGGCCTCACTTCCAGTATAATCTTTTTCTCCTTGGAGTCATTCGCGTTTACAGCATCCCTTGCGTTTATCAGGATATTCAGGAAAACCTGTTTCAGCTGTACGGCATCGCCCTTCACAGGCATTTTCATCTTTTCAATGGACGACTGGAGTTCAGTGGTCTCGAGTGACTGGGGGCTGAACAGTTCGAGTGTTTCCCGCATTAGCCTGCCCAGATCCAGTATTTCCTCGTGGTATTTACCCTTGCGGGCGAATCCGAGGAGCTCCTGGGTCAGCTTTGCCGCCTGGTTGGTGATGCCGTTTATTCTTTCAAGGTGCTTCAGGACTTTCTCGTCCTCGACATCGTGCATGAGCAGGAGGATGTCCAGGTTTCCTTGGATGGCATGCAGGAAGTTGTTGAAGTCGTGCGCGACGCCTCCGGCGAGCTGTCCGACCGATTCGAGCCTCTGTGCGTGCGCCAGCTCCTCCTTGAGCTCCTCCTGTTCGCGGTTGAGCCTGTTCTGCTCGGTGACATTCCTGCCGAAGATGATCAGGACCTTGACGTTTTCAACCTCAATGATGTTGAGGGCTATGTCCAGCTCTATTTTCTTGCCTGTCGAGGAAAGGGCGTGGAGCTGGACGCTGTGGATCAGCGATTCATCCTGATGGTTTTTTCTCAGCGTATCCTCCCAGTATGATTCCATGTTGAACGGATAGTCTGGGAGGTCGGTGAGCATGGAGGGGAATGATTTGCCGATGATGTCCTTCCTGGTCTTCCTCTCGAATATGCCCAGGGCGGCGTTGTTGGCGTCGAGTATTTCCCCGTCGCGGTTGAGCAGCAGGATCGTGTCGCTGGCGTTTTCGATGACAGTGCGATATCTGCCTTCTGATTCCTGGAGGTTGCGTTCGAGGGCCTCGGCCTTGCCATAGCTTCCGAGGAAGGAGAAGATGATGTCAAGTGTCCTGCGGCCATGGTGCGCGGGCATTTCAGTTTCGATCTTCGTTAGATATATCGAGGCGATTCCGCTGAGCCAGACCGTGAAGACAGCCTTGGCTATATAGGAGGAACTCAGGTAGACCCATAGCTGGCGCTCGCCCCAGAAGCATATTATCGAGTAGACGAAAGTGTCGACGATCTGGGTGAGCATGAGCGAACCGAGCACCGCGATGAACATCCTGCAGCCGACGTTCCTCAGCCTCTGGAAGAATATGGGTATCAGGAAAAGATCGAGAGTCTGGGCTATTATGGAACTCGCCATCGTCCTCTGGCTGTTGCTCAGCAGGAATTCGAACGAATCGGCCGAGGCGCCCTGGGAAATAGTATAGCCTGCCCATCCGCACTGCATCCCGGTGATATAGCTCAGATATACGTAGAATCCGAGAGTCGCCATGGCGCCGATGATCAGCCTCTGGGTCGCAAGAGTTCCCTCAGTGATGTATACGACCATCAGCGCGGCGAGATATGGCAGGAACAGCACGCTGGGAGCTATGTAGAAGTTGGCTCCTGTGAAACCGATGACCACCTGCAGCTCAGTCGCGCTTACAAGCTGCGTGAAGACAAGCAGCAGTCCGATGGTGATGTAGAATGCTGCGCTTCCGATCTCCTTCCTGAGCCCGTGCAGTATCAGAAGACCCACGAACACAAAGGTCATCTCAAGAAGGGCGAGAGCGCATGTTATCGATGTTTCCATTATGGCATATTTCCTAAAATAACCAATATTTAGCAAGGAATCTGCAATATCCAAAGGTAGAAAGACTCAATTCCAGGGGAGTTTTCTTCGTCATTCGATGTTCCTTGTTCGATATTGGACATTCATTTCTTCTCAGAACTCTTCAGCCTCTCCCTGATGACCGTGGCCCTGAAAATATCACGTTCGGAAGTGTCGAGATCCTTTCCGGCGTATTTCTGCAGATGGCCGGGCTGTACAATCACAAACAGTTCATTGACGGTATGGATGTCGACCGACGAGAACATGCCCATGTCGACCCCCAGCCTCAGTGCAGACAGCGAGTTCAGGGTGTCTTCGCTCGGGATTATGTATGAATGCCTGAGCATTCCGTACGACCTTCCTACATGGTTCATGAGGAATTCCCTGCGGTTCTGCAGGAGCTTCTGGCGCGAATTCTTCTCATGGTTGATTATCTGCCTGATTACAGCCTCGAGCCTTTCAATTATCTGGATTTCAGTCTCGCCCAGCGTGCTCTGGTTGGAGATCTGGAAAAGGTTTCCAAGGCTTTCAGTGCCTTCTCCGAAGATGCCTCTCACGGCAAGACCGAGCTTGTTCACGGCCTGGATGACGGCGTTGATCTGTTCGCCGAGGACAAGTCCGGGCAGATGCAGCATCACGGAGGCGCGGATGCCGGTGCCGACGTTTGTCGGGCAGGAGGTCAGGTAGCCCAGGTTATCATCGAACGCGTATGGCAGTTCGGAGGAAAGCCTGTCGTCTATCCTGTCAATTATTTTCCAGACCTCGCCGAGCCTCAGGCCGGAGAGCATCGCCTGCATCCTGAGATGGTCCTCCTCGTTTATCATTATGGAGCAGACCTCGTCGTCGGTCATGACAAGTGCGGTGTTCTGCTTTTTAGCGAAGAACTCCCTGCTGATGAGCCTTCTTTCGAGCAGAACCTGCCTGTCGAGCGGGTTTAATTTAGCCATGTCGATCTCGTAGAATTTCCTGAAGCATTTTGTCTTTTCAACGGCGAGGAGGACGGCTGCGGTCGAGGATTCCATGTTGTCGGTGCCCGCATTCGACGGGAATGGTATTTCCCTGATGTTCCTTGCGAGGCGGATCCTTGAACTTATGGCGATGTCGTCTTCCGGTCCGCTGTCTGCGAGCCAGCTGACTCTTTTCTCGAAAAGCTTGTTTATTGGATTGTCCTGCATGTTTCTCATTGGCCTTAATTTGATAGTATGGGAAATTTTAAAAGTTCACAAGCCAGAGGTTTACCCGCCGGAGGCGGCGCCAGAGGCGACCAGTGCTTGTGCTACTTCATTTTCTTTGATTTGCCGTTTTTATTCTTGTCCTTGAGGCAGGAGATGAGATCCCTCACTTCGGCCGCCTTCTCGTATTCCTCCCTGAGGATGTGCTCCTCGAGCCTTTTCTGCAGCTTCATGACTTCAATTGCGTTCCTGCTGGCCTCATCGTCCTCGGATGAGCGAACGCCAGGATGCTTGCCGACATGAAGGGTGCCCTTGTGCATGTTCTTCAGGGCAAGCGAGAGGATGTCCCTGAACACATTATAGCAGTTGGCGCAGCCGAGTCTCCCCCTTTCGCTGAAATTGGTCGTCGACCATCCGCATTTGCCGCAGGTCACGCTTGGAACCTGAGGAGCCAATGATGTCTCCTGCGCCTTTGAAGGTGTCTTCTCCCCGTTGACCGTAAGGTTCGAGGAGATATTATAGAGGATGTCTGCCAGGTTGAGCCCGTTGAAGAGCCCGTTGTTGTTGTTTTTCTTGGCTGCGCAGTCCTGGCAGATATGCAGTGCCTTCTTCTGCGAATTGATTATTTCCTGTATGTGTATCGTGGCTTCGTTCTTATTGCATATTTCACAGCGCATTTTTATCCCGTCGGTTATGCGTTTTCGACAATTATACCGTCTTTCATGTGGACAATCCTGTCGGCCAGGTTGGCGACATCAGGGTCATGGGTGACCATGATGAGCGTCTTTCCCGAATCACTATCATGCAGCTTTTTGAAGATTTCAAGTATTTCAGAGCCGGTTTGTGAGTCGAGATTGCCTGTGGGCTCATCGGCAAGCACAAGCTGCGGCGTGTTTATGAGCGAACGCGCGATCGCAGCCCTCTGCTGTTCGCCGCCAGAAAGTTCGGCCGGCTTGTGCCTGAGCCGGTGTCCGAGACCGACCTTTTCAAGCAGGTCCTTGGCTTCCGCGCTCACATCTTCCCCGTGCCGTCCCTTCAGCATTGCTGGAAGCTTCACGTTCTCAAGGATGGTGAGTTCCGGAAGCATGTGGTAGGCCTGGAATATGAATCCGACTTTTGTCAGACGGAAATCGGCCGCCTTCTCCCTCGACATGGAGGTGTATTTGAATCCGTCGAAAGTGACTTCCCCCTTGTCCGGGGTTTCGAGGGCGCCTACGATGTTCAGAAGGGTTGTCTTTCCGCTTCCGGAAGCTCCGAGAAGGGCTATCCATTCGCCTCTCCTGACATCCAGGTTCACGCCCCGGAGGACTTTTATCTCCGATTTCTCGATTTTGTAGTCCTTGTGGACCTGATCTACCTGTATGAAATAATCATTCATTATAAAATTATCATTCCCTTTTTTCATTCAACTTATACGGAGCGGAGCTGCGTATTACTCGTACCTCAGCGCCTTGGCCGGATCAAGACGTGCGGCCCTCCATGCCGGCAGCAGCGCGCCGAGGGTGCAGAGTATGACCGATACGATGCATATTATAAGGAGATCCCCGGCCACTATGCGCGCGGGAAGTTCGCTGAAGAAATAGAATTTCTTCGGGAAAAGCTCCCAGCCGGTCAGCTTGCTCACAGTGAACATTATCTGGTTCCGCCAGTGTATGACTGCAATCCCGAGCAGGGTTCCGCACAAGGTTCCCATGACACCGACAATGAATCCCTGCAGCACGAAGGTCCGGAGAATCGTCATCGGAGACGCCCCGAGGGCCTTTATGAGGCCGATCTCGCGGGTTTTCTGCAGCACCACGGTGATCAGCGTGTTCGATATGCTGAACGCAGCCACCAGGACAATGAAGATCAGAAGGAAGAACATCATGTTCTTTTCAACGGCGAGGACGCCGAGGAACTGCCTGTTGAGCTGCTGCCACGACAGGATCTGCAGGGCAGGGAACTTCTTCTGCAGTTCATCCTGGATCCCCTGCAGATGGAAGGGATCCTTGGTCTTCACGTAGACCGAGGTCGCCGAATCCCAGGGCAGCTCGAAAAGATCCGCGGCGTCATCGATGTTTATGAATATGACCGAACTGTCGAAATCATATTTGCCGAACGAGAAGAAGCCGGAGATCCTGTACTCGTCAGGGAGGAAGACCTTCGCCTTGTCCTCGTTGAACTTGAATCCCTTTCCCTCCTCGTACTTGAACATCTTGGTGATTTTTGAAGGCGAATGGAGTATTATCTTCTCGCCGATCCGGAGGTTCAGCTCCTGGGCGATGACATCGCTTACCACCGCCTCGCCCTTCTTGAGGGAGAATTCGCCGACGAACATGTATCTTTTAACATCGATGCTGGAGCTTTTCTCATCGGGACGGATGCCGATCACGACTTTCGGGATGAGGTGCTCCCCCTTCTGGATGAGTCCGTGCTTGTAGATTATGGGGGAAGCCTCGCATCCCAGCGCCTTGACTTCCTTGACGACGCTTGCGGGATTCGCAATATATCCGAGCCTGTAGTCCTGGATCTGCATGTGCGCCATGGTGTCGATCATCTTGTCCTTCATCTCGTCGGTGAAGCCTGTCATCACGGCAAGCACCACGATGAGCACGGCGACGCCCAGTGTGACGCCGACCACCGACATGCAGGTTATGAACGACACTGCGTTCCTCTTTGGCTTCAGATAGCGCCATGCAAGAAAAAGATCTGTTAGAAAAGTGTTCATTTGTCCTTCCTGAAAATCATAAAATACACTCAGGGGAGAATGATTTCCAAGCTCGATGCCGTATTTATGGAAAAAGGGAGGGTGTATCCTGGAAATTACAGGATAAAAACTGGGAACATGCAATTGAAAATTGGAATCCATTAGCTTATACGTAATCATAACATCCGGGTCTCTCCGGAAAATTGCATTTACTTCAACTATAACAGGAGATTTGACAATGGCTGGAATTTTCAAGGCTTATGATATCAGAGGAATATATCCGGAACAGCTCAACGAGGCCATGGCAGAGAAGATCGGCCGCGCATTCATACAGTTCCTTGGAGCGAAAAAAGTTGTTGTCGGACGCGACATGCGCCCGCATTCGATTCCGCTCTTCAAGGCGATGGCGAAGGGAATGACGGAACAGGGCGCCGATGTGATAGACATAGGCATGTGCTCGACCCCGATGTCCTATTTCGCCAACGGGAAACTCGGCGCCGACGGCAGCATCATGATTACAGCTTCACACAATCCCGGGCAGTGGAACGGGTTCAAGCTCTGCAGGAAGGAGGCTGTTCCGATCAGCGGTGCGACAGGAATCGCCGACGTTGAGAAGATCGTAAAGGATGAATCCTGGACAAAATCGTCTTCAACGGGGAAGATATCCTCCTATGACATTTCAACGGAGTACGGTGAATTCCTCAGGAAATATGCGAAAGTTGACCGCAAGCTCAAGGTCGTTGCGGATTTCGCAAACTCCATGGGCTCGTACGAAATCGCAGGCATACGCGATCTCTTCGAATTGATTCCGCTCTATGAAGAACTCGACGGTACATTCCCGAACCATGAGGCCAATCCTCTTGAGACCCACACTCTTGACGCCCTCCGCGCTAAAGTGAGGGAGGTCGGGGCCGACTTCGGCGCAGGATTCGACGGCGACGCCGACAGATGCGGTTTTATCGATGACAAGGGAGAGATCATCCCGATGGATCTCTTCACCGCCCTCATCGCACAGGACATCCTTTCCAACGGACCCGCCACGATCCTGTATGACCTGAGGAGCAGCTGGGCTGTCAAGGAATGCATCGAGAAGAACGGCGGAAAGGCCATCATGTCGAGAGTCGGACACGCCTTCATCAAGGCGCAGATGCGCGAGTATGGCGCAGTTTTTGCCGGAGAGCTGTCAGGCCACTATTACTTCAAGCAGAACTACACCACCGAATCGCAGGGTCTCGCGATGCTGATGCTTGCAAACCTGATATGCAAGACAAAGAAGAAGGTCAGCGACCTTGTCGCTCCGCTCAGGATATATTCCTCCAGCGGTGAAATCAATTCCAAGGTGGCGGACGTCAAGTCCGTCCTCGACATGATCAGGAAGAAATATTCCGACGGCAGGATGTTCGAGCTCGACGGAGTTTCCGTAGAGTACAAGGACTGGTGGTTCAATGTCAGGGCGTCCAACACCGAACCTCTCATGAGGCTTATTGTCGAGGCGAAGGACCTGAAGACGATGGAATCAAGGCGCGACGAGCTTCTCAAGATTATCAGAGGATAAAGTTTTTCAGACGGAATCCTAATGTGAAAATATTCGCTGAAGAACATGTTTCAGTGAATATTTACCTTTGAAGTGTATATTATTTTCCAATATACTTTAAGCCAGGGGGATCTGTTATGGCGAAGTTCAAAACATGGCTGATAGCTGCCGCTATCGTCCTCTTCCTTGTCGTTGTCACCTATATAATGAATCTGCCGATATTCTCCGGTGGAAGTATTCCGATGGACAAGTACAAGGCCCCGGATCTCGCAAAGACAGATTTTGAAAAGGGTACAATAAGGTTTATCGAGGTATACAAGGAAGACCCGAAAGAGAAAGACGCGCCAGCCGACGCCCCTGTTACCGGCAGATGGGAGATTCCTGCTTCAAAGGAGATAGGGAAGACAGCCCTTGAGAAGTATCACCAGAGGGCGCGTATCGAGCCGGACTATGGCAAGGATGACAAGACTTTCAAGAAGGAAGAATCTGGATTCGCCAATTCCTATAACAGGACCATGCTGGGATTGGTGCTGGCCAAGGATCCTGCTGTGAATGTTAAAAACATACCGCCTCCTGCCAAGGATGCAGCCCCGAAGAAGGATGCAAAGCCGGCTGCTAAGCCGGCAGCTAAGCCTGTCGCTGCAAAACCCCCGCCGCCACCTCCGGTTATCATAGACAGCGGCGATATCCCCATGGACAAGGTGAAGGGGCCCGATCTCGCCAAGACGGATATCGAACGGGGCAAGATCAGATTCGTGGAAGTCTACAGGGAGGATTCGAAGAAGCCCGGCTCAGGGAAATGGGAAGTTTTTTTCGCAAAGGAGATAGGGAAGGAGCTACTCGAGAAATATCCCGATAGAATAAAGGTTGAGAAGAAGCCCGATGTCGATCCGAAGAAGTTCCAGAAGGATGAAGGAAGTTTTGCCTCCTCTTATAACAAGGCTATTTTCAAGTTCCTTAATCCCGAGGCCCCGATGTTCAAGCCCCCGCCGCCAAAGCCGTCTGACAAGAATAAGAAGACCGATACGGCCAAGAAGCCTGCCGAACCAGCAAAACCCCCTCAGGAAAAGAAACCTGAAGAAGTTAAACAGCCAGCCCAGCCGACGGAAAAGATTGATCTGCTGCAGAAGCTTGAACAGCCTCCGGAGACGCCTGCAATGGCCATTGAAAATAAAGATGCCCAGCCAGAAAAGGCGATGGAACAGCCTAAGCCCACCGACAAGCCTGAAGAACCTGCAAAACCTGTAGCTGATGCTGGACAACCCGCCCAGGAAAAACCTGTGGGAAAAGTTGAAGACCAGACTAACCAGTGATTTTTTTGTTGGAGTTCACAGCTGTTATGTAAACAGTCAAGCCGCCTCCGCCCCATTTCTTTTATTTTTCCATGTTTTTTTATTGACAGGAGGACAAAAATCCTCCTGTCCCATTTCCAGGAACTTCTTTCTAAAATCCAATTTTTCA
>Ga0209417_1000987_pt1 | contig 56618 bp, 41 predicted proteins | sample RifGroF2_FD_184002 | JGI IMG/M metagenome (GOLD analysis project Ga0209417, IMG submission 184002) | Groundwater microbial communities from Rifle, Colorado, USA - Groundwater F2 (SPAdes) (version 2) | ecosystem: Environmental > Aquatic > Deep subsurface > Groundwater | place: Rifle, Colorado... | reverse complement strand
CGTTTATCTAAATCCGTCGTTAACCAGTATATTGACTTATTACCTTACGACTCTTAATTTTATTTCACCCTTCCTTTGGTATCATTTGATACTATTTTAGATAAATCATTTTCTTTGTTTCAGAAAAACTTCCGGCGGTTAATTTGTAGAAGTAAACCCCGCTCGGTAGAGACGTTGCATGCAACGTCTTTACATATGAACCCGGTTGTTTGTATTCATCTACTAACGTTGCAACTTCATTTCCAAGCACATCATAAACTTTTAGCGCAACATGAACAGAAGTCTCCCCTTTGGGGAGATTTAGAGGGGCTATCTTGTAGCTGATAGTAGTTTCCGGATTAAATGGGTTTGGATAATTCTGCATCAGTTCATATTCGTCCGGAATTATTTTGGATTCTTCTTTTTCAATTCCGGTTGGAAGTGTTACACTTGGCTTTACCGGAATCCAATCCGTTGCAAAAGCCGGAGACTTTGAATTTTTTGAAAAAATATTTTGAACAGTATAATCTGCCGCTTCAACATCTGTTAGCTGCCGTACGGTACTCCATAATTTTGTTCGCTCTGAAGGCTTGAAACCGGGACCGGTACATTTATATTCAGCATATAGAGCTGGTGTAACAGCCATTGTTGTCCAGCCAAGCGGATTTACAGTAGCCGGTTCATAGCAACGAACCCACACAACGCGCGGTTGCGCTTGCCATGGTCTTCCCAGATAGAATGAAGTAATTGGTGTGCCGTTATATCCAACCGGATCATTTGTAATGGTGCAATCCAAAAAATTTATACCGAATTTCATTGCGGCGTCTGTACTTGCGGCTGTTATATAACCTCCCTCCCGGATTTCTTTAATCGTACAGTTATCAAAAACCATTATTGATTTGCCATAGATAAAATCTACAGTACCTTCAACAAAGCTATCTTTGAAATAAATCCTCCCAATACCGTTTCCATAAAAAGTATCTTGATAACCCTTTATACTGCAATTGTAGAAGGCAATTCTGTCTCCATTAGTTTCGATTGCCAATGCCTGCGCAATATCATGCGAAGTATTCTGGAAGGTAATATTCATCGCAGTAAAATCATTTGCACTAATTCTCGTGCTGGGGTTAGTAAATCCTGATGTGGCATACTTGTCATTAACTAAGATTGTGTTATCTCTATCCTCTCCAACTAAAATTACATTTATCTTATTTGCAGCTAAGGTATCAAGTTCATAGTACGTTCCCTTCTTAACATATATAATCCATCTTCCGGTGTAGTTAATAGGAACATCTCTAAATGCAGCTTGAACGGTTTTGTAATCCCCTGTGCCGTTTTGAGCTACAATTTTTAACACATCCGGGGCTGGTTCTTGCGTAGTAAATTCTTTAATTGTTCCATAGCCCGTACCACTGTTGTTTGTTGCATATGCCCTAATGTAATACTTTGTTGATTTTGTAAGCTCAGTTAACGCGCTTGCAAATGTGCCTGTTCCAGTCCCATCACTCGTTTTCTTATCGTTTGTTGTTGGGGTGCCTGTTGTATTCCAGCATACACCTCTTTCTGTTACCTCTGTTCCGCCCCAATCGGTTACGTTACCCCCGGAAACTGCCGTGGTAACTAATATTGAGCTAACATCCGTAGTTGTTACAACCGGAACTGTTAATGCACTCATTGTTGTAAATGGAATTCCCTCTCCATACGATGTACCAGCACTGTTTGTTGCGTAGGCTCTTAAAAAATATTTTGTTGAATTCGTAAGCGAACTAACCGTGCTAAGAAACGTTCCAACACCGGTTCCCTCTTTTGTTCTACTGTTTGCAATTGTTGGATTCTCAGAAGTGTTCCAACAAACTCCTCTCTCGGTTATTTCAGCACCGCCATCGGATGTAATGTTCCCACCGCTAAATGCTGATGTAGTAGAAATTTTAGTTACCGGAGTGGTTGTAATAGTCGGCATCGAAGCTATAACGTTACCTGTATAAGTACCTGAGATACCAACATTTTGTATAGCCATATATTTACCGCTTGCACCTGTTGATGTTTCAACCCATGGATATATTCTAACATATAATTTTCCACCATCCGGTACAGAGGCATTAATATCAGCAACAATGTTCTGCAGTGCATCCCGTACTAAATAATTACCGGCAACATTTGTTGTGAATGGTACATTAATAGGATTTTTGAATGATGCATCAGTTGAATAATAAATTGCAGCCTTCATTGTATTGATTGCTGTTGCGGCAAGACTGACTGACAATTTGGTTGCGTTGAGTTGAACACCGATTTTTGAAGCTACAACAAATTCCACAAATACCGTATCTATCTTATCCTTTATGTTAGCCGGCCATGTGTTACTAGGAGTTGTTTTCATCCTAACACGCTGGCTATTGCTTGGACCGGTATATTGGTTTATTTCCGTCCCAACAAATTTTTCGTCCAACGCCTCTACCGGACCGGCTACATTAGCAGTGAATCCAGTACCGCCCGTTGCGGGATTTGTAAGCGGCCATTTAACCGAAAAAGTGTTTTGGCAAAAAAGTATGCTGCCGTGAGTCAAAAAAATTAAGATTAATAAAATTCTTCTCATTCTAAATTCTCTAATAATATTAACATTTCACAACGAGTATAAGTACATTAATTCATTTCCAGTGTTTATCAGCATTGTCCGTGTTCACTAACAATAATAGAAAGCATAACGGTGAATTAACTATTGTTATGCTTTCTATTTTAAGCCAATAACCAACTAGAGAAATCGAGAAGCTATTTTATCAGCATCATTTTCTTCGTTAAGCTAACTTGATCTGAATCTAACTTATAGAAATAAATACCGGAGCTAAGTTGTGAAGCATCAAAAGAATATGAGTGTGCACCGGCTTGTAATTCCTCGTTAACAAGCGAAGCGACCTTTTCACCTAATAAGTTATAAACACTTAAAGATGTCATCCCATCTTTTGGTAAAGAGAAAGTAATCTTTGTTGTTGGGTTAAATGGATTTGGATAGTTTTGTTCCAAAGTATATTCTGTTGGTAACTCATCAGTTTTTTCAACATCCGATGTTGGATCCATAACCCACTTTACGGCGCCGAGAATTAATTTGAAGCCATCATTTGTAACAGTGCCAAGTGCTTGTCCAGCAATTCCTATAATAGCGATTCTTGCAGATGTTTTCAATGTTGGATCAATGGTTCCACCAGTTGATTTGAATGTAGCAGTTCCTTTTTCAACACCATAAGCAACCAATTGAGTACCGGTCGCATCTTCGGTAACTGTTGCTATTGGAATTATTGGTGTAATTGTAGGAACAGAAAAATTAATGATCGCTCCAGTAGCTTCTGTAGTTGCAGTCGCCAAGTCAATTTCAGCTCCGCTTGCTAATCCGCCTGCTAAGATATGATTTGACTGGTCAACTATTTTAACCTTTCCGCTCCCATTAATATTACCAGCGGAAGGAGTGAACCCATTTAAGCAAACATTGCCATAAGTTGTAGCAGAGTTAGAGGATGAGACCACAAAACCAAAAGTTCCAACTTTTGCAAACCAGTTATCAGTAGATATAACTGGGATGTTCAACCATCCGCCTGTCCATGTTGTGCCTGTGGCTCCCCTAAAACGCGCGCCATCACCGGAACCGCAATATTCACTAACAAAAGCGAATTTGTATTGCTTCAGTTCATCGTTGGTTGGTACGGGAGCTGAGGTAGTTTTAAATCCTGCAATACTTTTTATGTCAACTGTTAATCCCCAAGAAGTTAACTTAGCTACAATATAAGCATCATCTGTTCCGGCTAATTGAGCATCGGTTGTTAAGTAAAGCACCTTCCCTGTAAACGGCTGAGCTTGAATTTGAGAGAATGAAACAAGAGTAACGAGCAAAATAATTGCCAAACGGTTTAACATTTTCATAAACACTCCTTTTGTTAAAATGGGAACGCTCACTCCAAGCGTTCCCAAAATTATTGTTAGAATCCAAAACCAATTGAAAAACGGTTTACGCCGCCAAAGTATTCTGTGTTAGAATATGAATAATCAATATCGAATTTGATTCCGCCTAAAGTTTGAACAACACCAACACCACCAGCCCAGCTTAATACATCGTGATTCGTTTGGTAGCCGCCTCTTACGGAAAACATTTTCATGAATGTATATTCAATACCGGCGTTAACTCTATCTGTATAATTATTAGGATGAACAAATTCAGTAGAGAACAAAAGCTCGTGCTCTTTAGATAACTCTTTGTCAAATACATCCATTACGTTCATTCCGACACCAAGCGCAAATTCCAAAGGAATAGGTGATTGGAAACTCTGGTATTTTACGAAAGTGGAAAAGTTTCTAATCGACATTCCCAATCTTAGGGATTCAATACCCGGGAAATATTTTACGCCCATATCAAACGCAACCTTGTTAGCATTATTATCTGTAGTAGCTCCGGCTGCATCAACTGAACGACCCAACTGTTGACCAACATATTTAACGGTGCCGCCAATAGAAAATTTTGGACTGATTGCTTTTACATATGATAAGCCGAATGAATAAGCCCCAACGTTTTCTACATTACCGGTTAAGATGTAATTATCTGTTCCGGTGCTCGCTTTTGGAACAAGCGCAGTTCCCTTTATTGTGCCATAATCAACAACAACAAAACTAACAGCAACAACACCATAGTCTTCGCCATTCCAGGCAAGAGCTCCGGCAAGATAATTTATATCTGCAAACCATTTGGTAGTAGATACAAATGCTTCAAATTCAGAATTCATTTCTGTTAATCCGGCGGGGTTTGTAAAAACGCTTTCAACTCCCTTGCTTAGTGCAGTATATGCATTACCTAATCCGGCAGCTCTGGGCGAAACACCAACTTGAAGAAAGTTCATTGTTGTTTGTCCGGATAGTTTCAAATCTACTCCACCCTGGCCGGTAGTTTTCATATCAACATTTTGAGCTTGTAAGCTCAAGTAGTTCATTGATATGATCAATACAATTAATTTTATAAGTAACTTCATTTAATTAACTCTCCTATTTTAATTAGCGTACAACTACCAGTTTTTGAATAGAAACGCCACCATCCGGTGTCTGGAATACAACAATGTAAATACCGCTCGAAACTGTTTGTCCCGCTTCATTAGTCATATTCCACTTATCAAAACCACTATCTTGATTATGATCTATTGTCCTAACCAAATCGCCATATTCCGTAAATATTTTTATGGTTACTGTTTTTGGCAACTCAAAGAAAGAAATTTGAAGATTGGTAGGATTTGTATAACCATAACCTCTTAGTAAAGGATCGTTGTAATTGAATGGATTTGGAACAATTGCGATCTTGTCCATATCTCCTCCAACTTTTCCCTCACCGGTAACTGCTGTATTGTTATAGAAGAATACTCTTCCGCTAAAAATAGTTTTTCCTCTTTCAGAAGGATGTGCATTAGGATCTGTTGATGAAATGTTTGCAGCAGCTTGAACATAATAGTAATGCGTAGAACCAACACGAACTTTGGTATCTGTAAATGTATGTGTTGCTGCTTTGTCGCTGCTGTTGGATCTGTAAATCTCTTGATAATAAGTAGTATCTCTATCACCAATTTTTTTCATGATTCTGTAACCGGCAAAATTACTCATAGCTTCTGCAGCTGCATCAGACCATTGAAGAGTAATTCCAGCTCCTGTTCCAGTTACACTTAAATCTGTTGGAGGAGGAGGAGTTACCGGCGCTTTATAACCGGTTTTGAAATTATATTTTGCTCTGCTGACAGAAAGTAAAACTGAGTCTATTCCGGTACTGATCCACTTATCTTTCTTTATGTCGTTAGTTGTAGCTCCGGTTGGAAAAGCAAAGTTGGTCGGGAAAGATCCTTTGGGAGAATTTGGCATTGGATCATCAAGTGTGTTTGTACCAAACTTACTATCGTTGTACCATTTTTTACCAACTTCAATAGCTTTTTCACGGCTAATACCTGCAATACCTGTTACCTTAACAATTCTAATTTGCTGACCCGGCGCAAAAGTATATGGTCCATAACTCATCATCATACTTTCAAAAGTATTAGCCTGGGCACCAATTCCGTTCTCACCTCCCGGTGCATTTTTGCCCAAATCATCAATATCTTTTCTATGATGCCCCGGGCGAATATCTGCGCCTGTAAGATCTTCACTTTGTAAAGTTAAGCCGGAGATATAGTTATAATAGGATGCACCATCGCTGCCTACCGGATCGTATGTCTTACCTAATAGAGGCAGATTTAGATTGTTTTGCATATTAGCCACAGTTGTAACTCTTGGCTGATCCATATCATCTTTATCGTTTGGATCTATCGGCGTTGTGTAAGAAGCGGTTGGTGTGTATGGTTTTTCTGATGCGTGAATTGTTGCCATAAAAGAATAAGTATAATCTAAGAGCCTGCCATACTGTTGCGTAAGCGGCTGTCCCATTCTGTCACCGGCAACTTCAGGATCATCCGATGAGTAATTGTAATAAACCCGCAACGAATCAGTTTTTTTCGCTCCATAATAGTGAAACCACTTTCTTGGTGCGTTATTATTTGAATATTGATCTACTGCAGCAACCGATGGATTAGTTCCATCTGCTCTTTGAAATTGGTATTCTCCATCATGAAGAAAAATGTAAACACCTGTTAAGGTTTTAGAGCTTTTGTTTGTAAAAGTTAAATCAATAATCGAATAGTTATCGTGATATTGCTGGGTCCATGCAAGAACCTTTCTTTGTACTTGCAAGTTTGGTGTTACATATCCGTTAGTAACAACAACTGTTTGATCGCTTGTACCAATACATTTTGATGGATCAACAGTTACACTTCCTAAATCATTTTTTGAAGGTGTAGTAGTTTTACCTTGAGAAATAACCGTATAGTTAGGATTAGCATAGCGAGTATAATTTACAATAGGTGTTACGATATTACCCGCTTGCTGATCTTTTGCAATTGGTGAAAACATTGCAGGTTTACCATTCCAGTTATCAGTACCTATAGCAACAAAACCGCCAAAATAACTTTCGCCGCCCTGAAACCGCGCGCCAAAAGCACCATAATCTGCAAAGAGGTTTAAGTTAGATGAACCATACGTGATTCCTTTGTTACCTCCATCTGAAGAAACACCTCCCCAAAGCCTGTTGACCCGGATATAAGGATCACTTTGGGAATAGATACTGTTCGCAAAGAACAAAGCTATAAACAAAGTCACGCGAATAATATTCATTCGATGTGAGTTAATTATTTTATTCATTTTCTCTCCAATTTTTTTATTTATTGTCTGGCGCCTAATTATATCTCTAGAAGTCAAACTGAATTCCGAACCAAACGGCTCTTGGATTTCCGAACATAAACACATCAACATTAGGATCGTTTATATGATTCTTCTCGGTTGATCTCAAATCTCCAATTTTATCTTCTCCAACAACATCACCTTTATTATGTGCCACTCCCCATTGATCTGTAACATTAGCGGTATAAACATAACCAGGGTATAGATAGTCACCTTTGGTTTCGTTTCTAATTGGTTCGTAGTAAGAATCTGAATACTCTTTTAGATGTAACGAAGACATATAAGCCTGGTAATCCGTTCCGCTGGCTGATCCGCCGCCGCCGGCAAATGCATAATCCTGATTGAATATTTTTGTATCGAAGATGTTGTTTATATCTATGTATGCAGTTGCTTTGAATAAACCAATGTCGAAAGACTTGCTGATTTTCATGTTAACAAGGAAGAAATTAGGCCATCTGAATTCATTATTGGCACCATCAACATTACGAGGATTGTATCTAAAAAGGTCTCCAACTTTCCAGTTAGGCATTAAGCTTAAATTCCAGCCTCCTAAAAAATATCCCCAATCCGCCGGAGATTTGAAATTAATATTCGCTTTAATTTGTGGTACAGGGTCAGGTCTACCTGGATCAGCATAAGAAAACGCGCTTGGTGCAATGTTAGCAGCTTCATCTTGGAATACTCCATTTCTACCGGTATTTCCGCCACTTGTATATGTATAACCAACATTTAACCAACCTGTTACCCAGCTTCCAATTGCTTTTGTTATTTGAACATCGAGACCTTGGGTGGCTCTGTAGCTGTCATTTGTTCTGAATCTATATCTTGCAATACCGGCAGTAGTAGGATTATACGTAAGTGTTCTTACTTCACCGGTTATATCTTTATAATATCCGGCTATGTGAACTAAGTATTCATCAAATAAATTGTAATCAACACCCAATTCATACTGAATTGTTTTTGATGGGGAAAGATTTGGATTACCAAGTTCTGCTATTCCGCCTTTCTGTGTATCGTATCTAAAATCATACATAAACATTTCGCTTAACGGCGGCAAACTTCTGAAGTGACCATAATTAAAATAGAATTTTGCTCTTTCGGTAATTGGGAATGAAATTCCAAATCTTGGACTAAAAGTAATATGAGTAGCAACGGGTTGAAGTAAAGGATCCTTACCAGCAGCTATGTATTGATCGTTTAATTGATTCCAATGTTCCCAAATAATTGATCTACCGGATTTAAGTATTTCTAAATAGTCTGAAGGAGTCCAAGATGGAGCGGCAAACGCATCGCCATCCCATGGATTTCCTGTTGGCCAAACTGCATCACCAAAACTGTAATAATCCATACGTACACCAATGTTTGCAACCATATCTTCAAATGTAATTTCGTCTTGTACATATGCACCTATAGTACGTGGAGATACATCAAAATTATACTCATACATACTTAACGGACCTTGAGTAGGCCAGTAAGACCATCTTTTGTTTTCTAAGTCAACTTTTAAAAATTCCACACCCGCTTTCATATAATGCATTTTGGAAATTTGACTTCCAAAATTGAGTTTCAATCTCAATTGTTTTGTTAAAGAATTATCATAATAAACGCCGCCTTTGCTATCAAACCTATCGCTGCTTAAACCAGGAACAGCATAGTATTGATCAAACTGCCATCCGGCTATAGTATCAACCGATTGACCAACATTAAGAATTCTTCTTCCATATGGCATTTCAGTTAAAGGGATAGGACCTAAATATGCAAGGACTGAATTATTTCTTGGTGTGCTTAAATCCGGATTAATATTTTCTTTTGTAGTTTGATAACTACCTGTAAATTCATAAAACGAAGTTGAGCTTAATGCATGTGTAAGATTCAATCCTAACAAAAGATTTTTTTGAATCCATGGTTGCAGCATAGTTTGATAATACCAGTATTGACCTGGTGCGTAGTTACCACCTGAAGCAATATATAGTGGAATATTATTTTCCGGCATAAAATTTCCTCTATCAAGACCGGTATAAACGCCGGTTAAACCGGTAGCAATAGCTAAGTTTGCCGGTTCACTATCTGCACCACGTGCCGGATTCATACCTTTTTGATAGCCGTAAATGCCTGTCAACTTTAATGTAATGTTACTTGTTAAATCTGATTTTAAACTAAGCATTGTAGAGCTGCTCAGATTGTAATCAAGTTCTTGTGGCTGGATATAGGAATTGCGGTTAGTTGTATTTGATATATAAAATGTTGCATCGCCAAGCTCTTCACTTATCAAAGGAATCGGTCCGCCAAATCCTCCGTCAAAGTTAAAGTCGGCATACTTACCTTCTTTATTGGCGTGATTTCTAAACAAGTTCTTAAGATTTTGATCTGTTATTTCCGCCCCTACATTTAATCCCTTAGCATTCAGTTCACGTATCTTTGCATTTAACTTATCAAAATCGGGGTTAATCATGTGCATCCAGGAATCATACAAATAAATATTAACCGGAGTTACAGTTTCGCCAGGTTTTAAGCTAGCTTTCCATCCAGCCGGCAAATTCTTTGCCGCTGTAATAAAGCCGGTAAATGCAGAATAGGTTGGAAATTGTTGTTTATCATAAGCCGTAATAAAGCCTTGATTAATTGCTTCGGTAACACCAATAAAGGCAATGTCCGGGTCTTGATGAGGTCTTAAATAGTTATTCATCGGATCATAAATAGATTTACCAAATCTTTTCATTTGTGCCGGACCTTGAGTAAAGCTGAACGTGCCATGATAACCGCTTTTTGTACCGGTTTTAGTTGTAACACTAATGAGACCGGAACGGAAATCACCGTATTCAGCATTCATACCGCCTGCCTTCAAAGAAACTTGTTCAACTGCGCTTGTTGGAATGAACGATTCGGCTTTTCCTACTCTAGCGTTTACGTATGTAAGACCATTTACCATTGTGCCGGTTTCCGAAGGTCTTCCTCCACGGATATTCAAGTAATCGCTATTTGTAATTCCAGCCTGTGTTGAAAGAAAATCTTGAAGAGTTCTAACACCCGCGGCTTCACCTATCTGATCTTTGGTAATAACAATTTGGCTGCTTGATACTTCTTTGTGAAGAATATCTTGTTTAGCTGTAACAACCATTTCTTGATTCAGCACAGCTGTTTCAAGAAGTTCGAAATCTACCCTAGTTGTTTGTCCTTGCGATACGATTACATTTGTCTTAGTAACTTTAGTTGTACCAACCATACTTGCTTGAACCGAATAAACACCGACAGGAACGTTAACGATTATGTAATCTCCTTCAGGATCTGATGGTGCACCTGTATTTGTCCCAACTAGAATAATACTAGCACCAAATAAAGGCTCCCTAGTTTTTTGTTCGACAATTTTGCCGACGATTTTGCCCTGAGCATACGTAATTCCCGTCACCAAGATAAAAATCGAAAATATGAGAATTGTAATGCTCAACATGCGGTTAGACTTATGAATCATTTTTACTCCTCTTTTGAAATGATATTAGCGAAACATTCATAAGAACATCATGAATTAATTATACTTTACTACTGCAAATACTTTTGAGCTATAAAATTTTTGTTATTTGGAAGTACACGATTATTAGTTGCATCTAATGCAACCATTTCTGTTGGATGTGTAAGCGTTTTGTTAATTGATATTAAACAGTACAACCATGACTGATTACTGTTTGATTCGAGGTAAGCATTTCTTTTTGACGACAGAGAGAAATACAATTTGCATTTACTCCTTAATAACTTTTTATGCGTAAAGTTGCCGTGTACTTCATCGTTTACTTAATTGCTAACTAAAATTCGTAAAAATTTCTTTTCCATCAAAGAAAAATCTTAATAATTATTAATTGCGAATCTTTCGGATTACTATAACAAGTAAGTAATTATTAATCTCTACTATTACTTATTTAGGCAGCCTAGTAAAATCAGCAAACCTTTCAAAAATACCAGCGGTTGTGCCGGAAATACTACCGGAGACTATCTCCAATCCAACCAATTTATTTTTAATTATAACTGAGTCAGCAAAAAAGCGAATTGTATCTGAACCGGCACCATCAGCATAAACGAATTTCTCGCCGGAGTCGCTACTTAGTTCCGGCTTACCAATTACGGTTACTTTTTCACTCAAGTTAAGTATCAGCGTTCTGTCTTTAATTTGATAAGAAATAACTTTTGGACCTTCTTTGCTCTCAGGATCCCACATTCCATCAAATGTCCACTTGGGTGTAATTTGATTTTTGCTCGGTGAACCAAAAGCTGTTTGAAGATTATTTATATTCCAATCCAACTGCATGTTGGATTTGTTATCGCTGTAGTAATACCTCGGTCCCCAATTAAACGGTCTTTCTCTTTCCGGTTCATTTGGATAAGTAACTCTGTAAATTGGGCGCGTACTCATGCTGTCTGAGAAAATACAATCTATAAGATAGAACTGAGCTTCGTAATGATGTCGACCAAGTTCAAAGCCTTTAACGCCATCGAAGAATGAATTTACAATAACAAATTTCTGGTTAATGTTATCTCCTCCGGCATGCCAGATAGCTGCAGTCTGTTTCACTTCGTAAAATTTTGAATCCCGGATGAAGCACCAGCCGCGCGGACAAACAAAATCTACAGCGCCTACAAAAGAACAATTTGCGTGATAGTACATTCCGGTTTTGTAATCCCACAGTGAAACTGTATCGCCCCCTTTACTGATAAGGTTGCAATTTAGAAGTATAGTTCTACTGCCGGTACCATATATAGTAAATGCGTGCGGACCGATTTGTGGTTGAGTGTTTTCAACAGTCATATTCTCAAGAACAAAATCATCACCATTAAGATTGATTACAGCCGCGCCGGTTGAGTCTTTGTTTGCAATCCAATCTGTACGAAGCTGAGAATATTGAAGGATGGTTTTATCTCTGTTCTCACCGCGAAGTGTAACGTAATCTTGGTCTATACGGATTTTCTCGTTATAGATTCCGTTCTTAACAAAAATTACTGTGCGCTGATAATTAAAATATGGAAGCGATTGAATAGCAGCAGTTATTGTTTTAAATTCTCCACTGCCATCTTGAGCTACTGTAATGAATCTTTTTTCTTGTGCTTGAGCGCCAAGAGTGAAAAAGAATATAAACAAGATCAAATAATTAACAAGTTTCATATAGTTCACTCTACTTAGTAATAACAGCACTTTGAGGGACACCATCACCAAATTGTGTTTTAGTTTTCAACTCGGAAGAATTCTTTCCTTGAAAAACTATTGATGAAGTTTTTGCGCCATCAAGCTTAATTAAGGAACCGCTACCAACCGGTTCAAAGTTATCAAAGAAAACATTTTTGCTTTGGTTGATTCTAACTACCGGAGACTTAGAAATAATTTTTGTTGAAGAAATTTTTATTCCGTCCGCATCAAAAATCGAAATTCCACAATCAGCTTTCATAACACAGTTTTCAACTTCGATTGCCTTGATGCTCATTTCCGGCAATCCTTGTATTACAATAGCGTCTTTGGCGCCATCACAATAAATATTCTTCATGTAGATATTTCTGAAAATTGGAGTTCCATCATTCACTTCAACAGCTTTAGCCTCTTTGGATTTTTCATCAGCCGGCTTATCATCTGTCGGTGAGAAGCCGCCGTAATACATATTAAAGCTAAGCGCGTCGGTTGGAATATCTTTCATATAAATATTGCTCACCCAAATATTTTCAACAATACCGCCACGTCCGCGTGTACTCTTGAAGCGCAGCCCAATATCAGTTCCGATGAAATTGCAATTATCAACCTTGATATTACGAACGCCGCCGGACATTTCGCTGCCGATTGTAAATCCGCCATGACCGTGGTAAACAATGCAGTCTTGAATAACAATATTCTCTGCCGCTCTGCCGCGCTTTCTACCTTCTGCATCTTTTCCGGACTTCATGCAAATTGCGTCGTCACCAACATCGAATTTGCTGTTATAGATAAAAACATTTTTGCACGCATCAACATCAATTCCATCACCGTTCTGAGAGTACCACGGGTTTCGCACATTCAAATTTGTAACTAAAACATTTTCGCAAAGAAGAGGATGAAGATTCCACGCCGGAGAATTTTGAAATGTAACTCCATCAAGCCAAACATTTTTGCACTCAATAAAACTAAGCATAACCGGACGGAAGAAAATTTTATACTTCTCGGCTTCTTCCCGCGTGATTGTTCTGCCTTCTTTTTTCAGTTTAGCAGCAAAATCCAAATATTCCATCGACTCCTTGGTTGGATACCACGTATCGCCTTTCGTATCAACAACTCCGCCGGAAGCAGTAAGTTCTTTCCATTGCGGAGCTGTGAGTTTGTTTTTCTTAACCATCCGCCAAACTTCGCCGCTTCCGTCAAGAATTCCATTTCCGGTAATTGCAATATTTTTCAGATTCCTTCCGCTGATTGGTGAAGTGCATCTATATTGATCAACACCTTCCCAATTACTTTGCAAAAGCGGATAGTCATCAATATTTTTTGTGAATTGAATGTGCGAGCCGATTTCCAAATGAAGATTAACATTATTCTTGAAATGAATTGGACCCGTAAGCCACATTCCCGCCGGTACAATAACTTTACCACCACCGGCTTTTGTGCAAGCATCAATCGCTTTTGCAAATGCTTCTGTGTTCACTGTCATTCCATCTCCAACAGCACCAAACTGTTTTATGTTAAATACTTTGTTTGGGAATTTAGGAATGGAGAGTGCGTGCATTTTAAACGGAAGGTTCTTGAAGTACTTCGCAAAATCATATTTACCTTGAGCAAAAGAATTATTGCAACAGATAAAAACAAGAAGGATAAAAGGAAAAAATTTTTTCATTTTGTCACCTAAAAATTAACGTACACGTTTAGATTTTTCTAACAGCCAAGCGAAAAGATTTTTCGCGGCTTTGTAATTTTCAAATTCAACCGGAAGTTTCCGGTTATCGTAATACTCGTTGTAAATCCAAGGATCGCCAACAGCAAAGACAAATCCATCCCCTACCTTTGAACCTGCCATAATAACATCTTCGCCATCCGTAAAAACCGCTTCAGCCGGAGATGATAATTTTATTGTGGAAATTTCTTTCAAGTAAACTGAATTCACTCCTTTGAAGATTGGATGCCCGGGAAATTTATCAAATTTGCCTTTATAGAATTCAGTTCCCTTTAGCCTATTACGGCTAACTTCGTTAAAGTGAATTCCAAACTTTTCCGAAAGTCTGTTAAAATTTTCAAATTCGCAATTACCGGCATCGTTTGTGAAAAGCACGAGAACACCACCATCTTTCACCCACTTCTCAATTTCCACAACTGCGGAATCCGACATAAAATTTGGCGAAGCAGTTTCTTTCGGAGTATCCGGATCAACAATAATATACATACTTACTTTTTTCAGTTCATCATATTTTGGGGAAGCCGGGACTTCATAAATTCCCGCTCCAAAATTTTCAATCATATTTCCCAATTCGTAAAAGCCGGAATTCTCTTTGTCTTCCCATGTGTAGTGGAATTGAACTTCTTTTCCATCTTTATCTTTTTTGAGTTCGTGGTTAAAGAAATAATCGAGAGCTACAACTTTACCATCAGCTACATTCGAAAAAGGTAAATCATTCTTCAGATATTTTTCGAGCGGAAGACTTATAGTTTTGATTCCTTCAACAACCATCTTTGCAACTTCAATTGCCCCTTCGCGTGTAAAGTGTGTATTGTCCTCTCTTCCTTTTGGAAGCGATTTAAATACATCCGGCTTAACGCTCATTATAAATAACTTCTTAGAATTCTCAACTCCAAGTTTGGAAAACAATTCAAGACTCGTTTTATGAACATCAATCAAAGGAGCATATAATTCAGCGGAAACTTCACGAACTACAACCGGGTAATCCGCATGCTGATCAATGAAATTGCCCTTCTCATCATACTTTCTTCTATTAACCGGAGTTAGCAATACCGGTATTGCGCCTTTGCTTCTACTTTCTTCAATGTAACGTATTAAGTTTTTCTTGTAATCTGTATGAGCTTCTGCGTAACGGGTTGTATCGGTTTTTTTAGAATCGTTATGCCCAAATTGTATAAAAACATAATCGCCCGGTTTTAGCTTATCGTAAACTTTTTGCCAGAGACCTTGATCTCTAAAACTTTTTGTACTTCTACCATTTACAGCATGGTTTTCAATTATAACATCACTCGTAAAAAAGTTTTGGAATAATTGCCCCCAGCCTCTTTCCGGATTATCGTCAAGCGGTTTATTAGCGCAAGTTGAATCACCAATTAAATAAACTGTAATTTTTTCTTGCGGAAGAAACCAAGCAATTGAAATAATTGCGGCAAGCAAAACAATAGTTATTCTAGAAAATAATTTCATTCATTCCTCAAAGTTTAACTTTGGCTTTTTCCAGTCCGATTGCAGCCAATAGAAATGGTCCGTAGCCTTTAAAATCATTAGTACGGATTCTCTCGCTCATGTAATATTCAAATGTTCCGTCACGGTAAGGTTTGCCGCCTAATCCGGCACCCTGGCAAGTTTTTTCTAAATTGACAGCACCGGTTTCATCAACAACAATAAACTCACGCTTCATTCCATCCCAAGATTCTTTAGCGTGTTTCAGAAATTTCTTGTTCAAGTAACCTTTGTTAGCTCCTTTGGCAAAAGCATAAACAAACATAGCTGAGCCGGAAGCTTCAAGATAATTTGGTTTGCGGTCCGGTAAATCAAGAATTTGATACCAAACTTTTGCTTTCTCATCACGGAATTTCAAAAGCACATCGCTCATTTCTTTGAACTGAGTGATAAGTATTTTCCTTTTGGGATGATTCTTTGGCATAAAGTCGAGAACATCAACAAGCGCCATCATGTACCATCCCACAGCTCTTCCCCAAAAATGTGCTGATTGCCCGGTTTCTTTGTTAGCCCACTTTTGTTCTTTGCTTTCATCCCAAGCATGATAAAGCAAACCGGTTTTAGCATCCTTAGTCTTACTGTAAATCAATTCAAACTGATGCGCGATGTCATCAAAATCTTTTGATGAATTGAACGTCTTAGAATACTCGGCATAAAATGGTTCACCCATATAAAGTCCATCAAGCCACATTTGCCAAGGATAAATTTTCTTATGCCAATAACCGCCCGCTTTTGTTCTCGGGTGACCGGCTAATTGTTTTCGTAATGTATCAGCAGCCATTTTGTATTTAACATCCTTAGTCATTTCGTATGTAAATAAAAGCGCACGTCCCGGTCCAACTTGGTCTATATTATAATCAGTTAAATCATAACTAGTGATGCTTCCATCTGCTTGCACGTTTTGGTCTAAGTTACTCTTAACATATTCAAAATATTTTTTGTCTTTGGTGTGATAATACATTTGGCGCATCGCGTTCAGCATCAATCCTTGTTCATAATTCCACTTTTGCTTAGTAGGATTCTGATCATAAACAATGAATTTAGGAGTTCTTTCCATAAACGAATGAGCAATTTTTGTTGACCAGGATTTATCTACCTTTCCGCCGCCACCGGCAAAAACTAAACAGCTTAACGCGAGAACAATAATTAACTGAAGAACAATTCTTTTAGCTAACATAGGTTTCCTTCGAAATTTCTTTTCATTAATAAAATTTAGTGTGTTCAATTATTCATTACCAAAGTGTATAAAAAAAGGCATTAACCCAATCAAACCAGATATTGAATTAATGCCTTAACATAAAGTCTGTTTACCTATTTAATTAGCATCATTTTCTTTGTTGATGAATAGCTACCTGAAGAAAGCGCGTATAGATAAACGCCGCTCGGTAGATTCGTTGCATCAAAATTTACGGAATGGGTTCCGGCACTTAATTTTTGTTTCACCAAAGTAGTTATTTGATTTCCCAAGAGATCATAGACTGCAAGTTTGGTAAATCCTTCTTTTGGCAAAGAGAAAGAAATTTTTGTAGCCGGGTTAAAAGGATTTGGATAATTCTGGTTCAAATTAAATTCAACCGGAAGAGATGATTCTTCAACAGAGGTTCCGGGAGAAGTAGTTCCGGTTACAGAAACTTTTTGTAAGTAAACATATTTAGAGTTTGAGTTTGAGCCTGTGTACCATGGGAATATTCTTACTAAAAACTTTCCGCCGGATTTGACTTCAACATTGCCGGTATATACAATAACAGTATCTTCCGGTTTTTGGCTTCCTTGTTTCAATTTAATTGTATCGGCAATTGATGTTGCTGGAATAAAAGTTGGGTCGGTTGCAAATGCAACATTGGCTCTCATCATACTCGTTCCACCAGCCGCCATGTACATTTCAACTTTAGTAATCGTGAAATTATTTCCGGCTTTAGGTGCAACTTCAATTTGGATGTATCTATCATCAAGTGGCTTTGTTTCCGGACCCCATTTTATACCAACACCGGCTGCGTCTTTACCTGGCCACCATCTTTGGTGTGTTCCGGCAAGTGGTCCGGTAGAATTTGTACCATTATAGTCACGTACTGCAAAATTGCTGCCTACCAAAGGTTGAGCGACAATATTTCCAACTGTTGTGGAAGGGTTTTCATCAGCAACACAATCCCATTGAACTGAAGCCGCTTGCGCGAGCAAATTTGATACGCCAATGACTAAGAATAGTAGAGCAAGTAATTGTTTTTTCATTGAATCCTCCTTTGATTTTTAGGTTTTCTATTTTCCCTTTATTGATAACTTAAACGCTAACTTAAATTCTCAAATTTAGACTTCTTTGTCAAGTGAAATAATGAGCTACTCCAAATCAAAGTTACTTAAATCTGAACCAATCGAAATCTGCAAAACTACTCTTTGTTGGATTTGCCGACTCACTAAACAAGCCAATCTTGGCTCCAACCCATCTACCTTCTTTGGCTATAAACTCATTCCCAATTTGCTCAAAGGATTTTCCATCTGCACTAAAAGAGAATTTACATTTTGCAATTGGAATTCCTTGCTCAGAAAAGGATTCCAAAACTGTTGCTTTCAAATAAACTTTATTTGATGCGACATCTTTCACAGAGATATTTTTTTCTTCGGTGCCTTTTTCAGCGTTTATACAAACTGACTGAAAGATTTTGTAACCATCTAAAGTTTTCTTTATTCCAAAGCGGGTGTAATCGTAACCGAAGATTACTATTCCGGCATTTGCATTAACATCGCCGGAGCTTAGTTCCACTTTTGTAACAGCTTCAAAACTTGGCGCTGGAAACTTCTGCATTAGTAGCGCGGAAGCCATGTAAATGTTTTTTGTGTTGTTTAAATAAGGCTGAGAATAAAAGCGAAACCAGCCTTTTCTTTCTTTAAGAGAAACCCAATCGTTAGTAAAATTTGATTGCCACTGCCACTGAAGACCAAGTTTGTTCTCAGAGAATTCATCATTTGTCTGAGGTACGCTTACCGAATATTTCTTACCTACATTTGGTTTCTTAAATGTTGCTACCGGCTCACCAATTCCGTTTTTATCATAATCTTCACCCATTACAGGCCAATCGTTTTCCCATGTCATAGGTTGAAGATGGACTATCCTTCCATAAGCATATCTATCTTGAAAATGGATAAACCAATCTTCGCCCGTTTGAGTTTGTACCCACGCGCCTTGATGCGGACCGTTTATTTTTGTACTTCCTTGTTCTAAAACAATTTTTGCTTCATACGGTCCATAAATATTTTTTGAACGAAGAATGGTTTGCCAACCTGGCTTAACTCCTCCAGCCGGCGCGAAGATATAGTAAAAACCATTCCGCTTATATACTTTTGGTCCCTCCATTGTGTTATGATTTACCGAATCGCAAAACACTTTCACTCCGTCATCGAGAATTGTTTTTCCATCAGCGCTCATTTTATTTACTGTAATGATATGCTTAATACCGGAACGGCTTCTTGCCCAAGCGTGGACTAAATATGCGTTACCATCTTCATCCCAAAACGGGCAAGTATCAATCCAACCTTTGGCTTTACGAATAAGCTGAAGTGGTTCCCATGGTCCGCGCGGGTCTTTGGCTTTGGTCATGAAGACTCCGTTATCCGGATCACCAAAGTAAATGTAAAACTCACCTTTATGGAAGCGAATAGCGGGTGCCCAAATACCGTTTCCGTGTTGTACTGAATTAAATTCCGGCAATGGATAATTTGAAACCGCATGAGAAATTATTTTCCAGTTAACTAAATCTTTAGAGTGAAGAATTGGTAATCCTGGAAAGTGTGAAAAGCTTGAAGATGTCATATAGTAATCATCACCAACTCTAATAGCATCGGGATCTGAGTAATCAGCTTGAATAATTGGGTTTGTGTAGGTTTCGTTTCCGCTATCGGGAATCCAAACAGCACCACGCTCTTTCAGATTTTTTATTCCATGCGATTGCGAAAATGAAATTGAAGTGAATAAAGAGATGAAGAATATCACAAGCAGTAAATGATAAAATCGTTTTGTTGAATGGCTGATCATTGTCTTAATCCTTAAAATTACTTGAGTAGTACCATTTTTTTACTATCGCTATAACTGCCGCTTTGCAAACGGTAGAAATATATACCGCTATGTAAAGACTTGCTGCGGCAAGTCTCTACGCTAAATATAACTATGTAATTGCCAGGCTGTTCAAACTCATCAACTAATGTTGCTACTTCTCTTCCCAACAAATCATATACTTTTAGTGTAACATGAACTGAAGTCCCGCCTACGGTGGGACTTAGAGGGGCTATCTTGTAGCTAATTGTGGTTTCCGGATTAAAAGGGTTAGGATAATTTTGTTCTAATACGAATTGTGCCGGAAGAGATTTGTCTTCAATGATTGATGTTTCTAATCCATATTCATATGCACCAAGATCCGGAGATTTACCGTTGAATGGAAGTCCAACATCTACTCCGGCATCAATTAATTTACTTGTTGGTGCGAGATGCAAAAACTTCAAGTCGGGCAAACTACCATCCGGTTTTCGCGCTCCCCTAACTCCGGTTGTATCTATCGAAATAAAATCTTCATTGGAAACACTTAGCGGAGAATTCCACGAATTGGTTGATTGCGATACTGCTGAAATAAAATTTACCCCCGGCGATAAATATGAAATACAATTTTTAACTGTTGCAGTGTTCGTTGCACGAAACTTTCCCGGGATGCTGAAATTGTAGGAACCATTTCTAAAGCCGGTACAATTCAAAATTACCATTGTCCCCCGGTCATTATTCTGATCGTAACCTTTCACTCTGTTATCAAAACATAAACTGTTTTTAATTGTTACGTTGTGGCGCAAGCTGTCTTTATTAGAGCTATCTCCTCCTCCCATTTTAAAACCATTTCCATTCCCAGTTGCAATCTGATTTCCATCTTTCAAATAGCCATTCATAAACGACCAGCAATTTTCTATAACAGTTGTAACGTTATCAGCCGGACGCAAATAACCATCCCAACCATCATCTGAATTTTGCCAAGCGCGGCAACCATAAAAATAATTTCCGGTGCCTACATCAAGCTTAGGCGCAAACCCATCTGCGTTACCACCACTTGGTGGATCGTAATTATAGTATGAATCGCAGTTAATAATTTTGTTGTAAGAAGCGCCGTTCCCAAACTGCATTCCCGAATTCTTGTTATCATGCATTACACAATTTTCAATAATGTTATAACTTCCGTTAACTGCAATCCCATTGTGAGTTGAATACATTGATTCAATTCCTTTTAGGTACCAGTAACTACCGTTTACTTTAATTCCATCACTCGAAGTTTGCTTTGAAAAATCAAAAACTGGTTTCTCACCCGGATATGCGAATACATGATAGTAGTTTGTAGCCGTTCCGCTTTTACTTGAGGAACCGAGCGATATAGTTGAACTTATCTGATAGACACCGCCGCGAATCAAAATTGTATCCCCAGCAATTGAGGTGGAAGCAGCTTTTGTTAATGAAGCAAACGGAAATTCTTTTGCCCCACTGTTTGTATCACTCCCATTAGTTGCTACATAATAAGTTTTAGATATTAATGGTGTGCATACTACTAATGCAATGAGACATACTTTTAAGAGAATTCGAGCGGTTTTCATTATTAGAATACTTTTTTCTTTATCAATGACTTTATCGTTTACTATATTGCTCAAATCCTAAGACAAATTCAAGTATTTGATATAAAAATTACAATTTTGATTTGACGATCAGAAAAGTACTCCAACGCGCGATCTTGTTACCCGCCGATGGAGTACTTATTAAAAGGTCAGCTCACTCTACTTTACTGAGAACTTATAGATGGTTGTTTGCCTGTAAGGTAAAGTTTTATCTGCATTCAAAATTGGAGAGGGCCATTTAGGTTTATTTGGTGAATCAGGATACTTTTGAGCTTCCAAACAAAAACCGGTTCTTTGTTGATACATAACGCCATGTTTGCCTTTCACTTTGCCATCTAAAAAATTGCCGCTGTAAAACTGAACACCTGGCTGATCGGTAAACACTTCCATAAACCTTCCGGATATTGGTTCGTAAGCAGTAGCAAACTTAAAAATTTGTTCCTGATGTTTATTCAAAACCCAATTATGGTCGTAACCCAAACCATATTTTAATTGTTCATTAACGTCATTAATTCCCTTCCCTATTGCTTCAGATGTTCTGAAATCAAAAGGAGTGTTTGCAACATCAGCCATTTCTCCTGTTGTAATTAAACCTTTATCAACCGGAGTAAACTTATCCGCATCAATCATCAAGAGGTGATCAAGAACCGTTTTGTTTGGATCTCCGGTTAGATTAAAATATGAATGGTGTGTTGGATTCAGAATTGTATTTTTATCAGAAGTGGCGGTGTAATTTATAAACAATTCATTATCAGCAGTAAGTTGGTAATTAACAGTTAACTCAACATTTCCAGGGTATCCCTCCTCCCCATCCTTGCTAACATATTTTAAAGTCATTGATGAACCGCCCATTTTCGATTCTACGCCCAGAACTTCCCAAACTCTTTTGCTGAATCCTATCTTCCCGCCATGAAGATGATTTTCTCCATTGTTGATGGAAAGCTGATACTCCTTACCATCCAGCACGAACTTACCTCTCGCAATTCTGTTGCCATATCTTCCTACAATTGCGCCAAAATATGATTCACCTTTTTCATAACCCTCAATATCATCGTACCCAAGAACAATATCTTCTAATTTTCCGTTTTTATCCGGGACAAAAAGGGAGACAACAGTCGCACCATAATTGGTTATTTCAGCTTTCAAACCAGTCTTATTTGTCAATGTGTAAATGAATACTTCATCACCGTTACTCAATTTACCAAAGGATTTTTTTTCAACCATTGTAGATTCCTCATTATTGGACTTACATGAAACTAAAAGAAATAAAATTACCGCTGTAAAACAAATTGTGTACATAAATCGAATTTTCATTATTGACTCCGGATAAATTCTTGTTTCCGTAAACTATCCTACTATTAAAACGCTAACTGCAATTAGAAAGAAACATAACAGACAATTGCTATAGCAATAATAATAGTGAACAATATAATTTAAAAGACATTTCTTGGGATTCAGAATTACTGAGAGTATAGGGATGGTGGTCTTATTGAAAAGGCGATGAAGTTTTTTTTATCAAAATCCCTCAGAGCCAGTGCGATTAAGTAAGCATGTACTAAATATTTTTAGGAAGTAGAATGTTGAATGTTGAACCTATCGCTTCTTCACTTATGAAATTAATACTTCCCAGATGTCTATCCATAATTTCTTTACAAAGTATTAACCCTAATCCGGTGCCGGCTTCATTTTCTGTTCCCCGCGTAGAATAATTCGATTCTATTTTGAACAATTGTTTTGCTCTTTCCTCAGAAATTCCTATCCCGGTGTCTATTACTTTTACAGTAACATCCTTCGCGGTGTCTTGAATAACAACTTTGATACTGCCGCCCGAGGACGTATATTTTATTGCGTTAGACATAAGATTTCGGATTACAGTTGAAATCAAGTTCTCATCGCATTTGGCATTAACTTCCAAAGGACCATCTATTTTGAATTGAATCTTTTTCTTATAAATGTTTCCGGAAAGTATTTCACTATTACTTTCTATGATTTCTCTAATGTTGCATACAACCGGTTCAAAATCTATTGCTTCCCTCTGAATCTTTCCCCACAGCAGCAACTCTTCTAAAAAATCATATTGACGCTTAAGCGCAATATTTAGTCTCGAAACAAAGTTCTTTCTCTCCTCTCTTGTAAGTTCATCATCTAAACTTTCTAGAATGTTTGCAATTCCCAGCAAACCTTGAAACGGACTTCTAAGATCGTGAGCAACTATAGAAAAGAATTTATCTTTGGTAGCATTAGAATGACGGAGTTCTTTATTTGCATTTGTTATTTGTACTGACTTGGCTTTTATATCTTTGATAGAAATTTTGAAATCTCCAACTATTAGATCAATTATAAATGTAGAAAAGATTAAAGTTATTGAGAGAATAATTAGCTGGAAATATGTTGTGCCAAAAGAAAACCGATTCTTCAATAGCCCTTGCATTTCTAAATTGCCCAGAAACCATATAATTCCCAGCTCAATAATTAGAGTCATTATCAATTGTTTGTGTTCGAAAGCTAAACTAGCAATAATTAATGAAACCGGAAAAACTAACAGAACTTCGTCCCGGGTGCCGTCAGCCATAACCATTATTGCTGTAGCAGTTGCAATTAGAGCAAAATCAATAAATACTAAAGGATGTGTTAACAGTTTCTTCTTGTTTAAACAGTATAGCAATGTTATTAAGGCTATAGAGGAATACATAATTACTAAATAGTAAGTTGACCCGGTTAGTAATTCGTGTATAGCCGCATATGAATAACCAACAATGAGGGAAAGAGCAACATAATGAGCATACTTAGCTTCTCTCTTCCTCTGATAATCATCAAATTGAGGTGGGCGAAAAAATGAATATAATTGCTGCACTACATACCAAAAATTATTGGACAAACATTAAATAGGAAAACGCCAATATCATTATCGGATGTAAAACAGAATTATTTAGCTTTTGCTTAGAATTATCTTTCTACTCTTCCTGAGCCGCCGCTTTTTACAAGTTTTTCAACTTCATCTATACTAACCAAATTGAAATCGCCGGTAATTGAATGTTTTAAGCAACTTGCCGCAACAGCAAACTCAAGCGCGTCCTTAGTATTCTCTTTGGCGATTAAGCCGTAGATCAATCCGCTTGCAAAAGAATCTCCGCCGCCGACACGATCTACAATTTCAATATCATATTTCTTAGAACGGTATGGAGCTATGCAGTCTTTTTCATCTAACAGAAGTGCGCTCCAACCATTCTTTGAAGCCGAATAACTTTCACGCAATGTAATTGCTACAGTTTTAAAACCGAATGTTTCTTTGAGCTTTTTGGCAACAGCAAAATAACCTTCTTGGTTTAACTCTCCGGCTTCAATGTTTGTTTTCTCTGCCTTCAATCCCAAACTTTTTTCCGAGTCTTCTTCATTAGCTATACAAACATCAACATACTTCATCAACGGTTTCATAACAGATTGCGCTTCCGCTTCCGACCACAGCTTTGCTCTAAAATTCAAATCGCAACTGATTGTTACATTTTTCTTTTTAGCGGTCTCACATGCAAGCAGTAATGCTTCTTGCGCGCTTTTTCCAAGAGCAGGAGTAATTCCAGTCCAATGGAACCACTCAACGTTTTCAAAAACATTATCCCAATCAACTTCATCTTTCTTGATATAAGAAACTGCGGAGTTTGCTCTATCATAAATAACTTTGCTCGCTCTTTGGCTTGCGCCGGTTTCCAAAAAATAAATACCAACTCTATCGCCGCCGCGAACTATGTAATCATCCTTTACGCCAAATCTTCTTAAATGATTTACAGCCGATTGACCAATTTCATGTTTTGGCAATTTCGAAACGAAGTAGGAATCGAAACCATAATTGGAAAGCGCGACAGCAACGTTTGCTTCACCGCCGCCGTATGTTACATCAAAATTTTGTGATTGAACAAAACGTGTAAAACCCGGTGTTGAAAGGCGAAGCATAATTTCGCCAAAGGTTACTACTTTTTTCTTCATCTTCATTTCCAAAATATTTTTATGATTAACGCCCCATCCAGCCGCCATCAACGGTTACAACACTTCCGTTAAGATAGCTAGAAGCATCAGAGCAAAGAAACAAAACTGTTCCCATTAAGTCTTCAGGTGTTCCCCAGCGACCGGCTGGAATTCTCGCTAAGATTGATTTATTTCTTTCCTCATCTTCTCGTAATGCTTTTGTGTTATCAGTAGCAATGTAGCCGGGAGCTATTGCATTAATTGTTACACCTTTTCCAGCCCATTCATTCGCAAAAGCCATGGTTAATTGTTTAACTCCGCCTTTGCTAGCAGCATAGCCAGGCACAGTAATTCCACCTTGAAAAGAAAGCAGCGATGCAATAAAAACTACTTTTCCGTAACCGCGGGAAACCATTTCCTTTCCAAATTCGCGCGTGAGAATGAACTGAGCTGAAAGATTTATCTCAATCACTTTATCCCAATATTCATCGGAGTGTTCCGCTATAGGCTGACGAAGAATTGTACCGGCATTGTTTACTAAAATATCCACACGCGGAAAATCTGCTTTAACTTTTTTAATGAATTCGTACAAAGCTTTGCGGTCGGAAAAATCACAAACGTAACCTTTGAATTTGCTTCCGCGTTCAGTAATTAATTTTTCTGTTTCAGAGAAATCTTGTTCATAAGAGGCACTGATGATTACATCTGCACCGGCTTCTGCTAATGCCAAAGCATAATATTGACCGATTCCTTTGTTAGCGCCGGTTACAATCGCGGTTTTACCTTTCAAGCTAAATTTATCAAGTACCATGTTCACATTCCTTATTTTAAATCTTTAGTTGCAATAGCATCCATATCGTCAAAAACTTGGTTCTCTCCGCCCATCGCCCAGATGAAAGAGTAGCTTTGCGTTCCGCAGCCGGAGTGAAGCGACCAGCTTGTTGAAAGCACTGCTTGCCTATCACGAATAATTATGTGGCGCGTTTCATTTGCTTCGCCCATTAAGTGAACAACAAAAGCATCCGGATTCAAATTGAAATACATGTAAACTTCGCTTCGGCGTTGGTGAGTATGACAAGGCATTGTATTCCAAACACTTCCATCTTCAAGTTCAGTCAATCCCATTACGAGCTGGCAAGTTGGAAAAAGCTCCGGCAAAATGTATTGGTTGATCGTTCGCTTGTTTGAAGTTTCCGTTGAACCAAGATGACGGTGAATTGCTTGCTCGTAAGTAATATGTTTTGTTGGATAAGAAGTATGAGCCGGATAGCTGACAAAATAAAAATGAGCCGGAGTTTCGGCACTATCACTTTTGAACTCTATACTCTTAGCACCTTTTCCGATGTAGAGCGCATCGCGGTAATTCATCTTGTAATCGGCTCCATCTATTGTCACTACACCGTACTTACCAATATTAATTACACCAACTTCTCTACGCTCGCAGAAATGTTCTGCAGCCATTTCCTTTTTTGTAGCGATAAGCTGAAGAGTTTTTCCAACCGGAACTGCAGAGCCAGTAATTGATCTATCTACATCAGAGTAAACCATTGGAATTTCGTTTGGAGTAAAAAGAGTTTCAATCAAAAATGAATTGCGAAGTTCCGTCGTATCCATCTTTTTAAACCCATTCTGATCCGGTGAATATCTTACTTCCATTTTATCCTCTTTCTCTTTAGTAAGAGAGATTTTTTATAACCAGCTTTTAATTTTTTCTGCAACACTCGCTCCGGTGAAACCAAATTTTTCTGCGAGTGTTTGATATGGAGCAGAAGCGCCAAAAGATTTCATTCCTATCAACAATAATTTTTGTCTGAACAAATCTCCCCATCCAGTCATTGTTGCAGCTTCAATTACAACAACCGGAACATCAGCCGGGAATATCTTTGCTTTGTATTCTTCAGATTGCTTCTCGAAAATTTCTCGAGAAGGAATTGAGACAACTCTGATATTATACTTATCACCAAGTAATTTCTTTGCTGAATCTGCGACCGGAACTTCCGAACCGCTTGCAGCGATTACTAAATCAAGCTTACCATCTTTTTCTTTGCTTGTTATGTATGCGCCTTTTAATACTTCACTTGGATTAAAATCTTCAGCTCTATCAAACGCATCTATTTTTTGTCTGGTGAGAATTAGCGAAACCGGTCCATCAGTTTTTCTTAACGCGTAAGCCCAAGCCATCGCCGTTTCAATTCCATCTGCCGGACGAAGGACAGTTGAGTTTGGAATTGCTCTCAGCACAGCCAAATGTTCAACCGGTTGATGAGTTGGTCCATCTTCGCCAACAAAAATTGAATCGTGAGTGAAAACGTAAATTGCAGGAATTTGCATAATCGCAGCCAGGCGAATTGTCGGGCGCATATAATCCGAGAATACAAAAAATGTTGCGCCGAAAGCTTTGTATCCGCCGTAAAGTGTTATTCCATTTAGAATAGAACCCATTCCATGTTCACGAACTCCAAAGTGGAAATTTCTTCCGCCGAATTTATCGGCGAATATCGCATCGAAGCCGTTCATAAAAGTATTAGTAGATGGAGCCAAATCAGCAGATCCGCCGACAAAGTATGGAACAAGTTGTGCTAATTTCTGAATTACTTTACTTGATAAAGTTCTCGTAGCGCTTGGTTCTTTTGAAACAGCCGCAACTAATTCTTCTTCAAGATTTTCCGGCAGCCAGCCGCTTAATGCTTTTTCATACTGATCAGCTTTTTCAGTTTCACTCTTCTTCCATGCAATAAAATCCTTTTGCCAAGCATCGTAAAGTTTTTTCATTTCGCTTTTGCGGTCTGCAAATAAATCTGCAACTTCTTGCGGGACGTAAAATTCTCTATCAACGGACCAGCCTAAATTTTCTTTAGTCTTGATCATTTCTTCTTTGCCAAGCGGTGAGCCGTGAACTTCATGTGTGTTAGCTTTATTCGGCGAGCCAAACCCAATTGTAGATTTTGTTATAACCAAGGTTGGTTTTTCTTTTTCAGCTTGTCCAGCTAAAATTGCTTTTCTAATTCCATCGTGATCGTAAGCGTCTGTATGAAGGACTTGCCAGCCGTAGCTTTCAAATCTCTTCTGAATATCTTCTGAGAAAGTTAAATAGGTATGTCCTTCAATTGTAATTGTATTATCATCATAGAAATAAATTACGTTGCCAAGTTTCAAATGTCCGGCTGTTGAAGCTGTTTCGTGAGAAACACCTTCCATCAAATCGCCATCGCCGCAGAATCCATAAATATAATTTCCAGCAAAAAGATTTCCGTAACGGGCTTCTGTCATCTTTGCGGCAATCGCCATTCCAATCCCATTTCCAAAACCTTGTCCCAATGGACCGGTAGTAGTTTCAACTCCCGGAACGTGTCCATACTCAGGATGACCGGCAGTTTTGCTTCCCCATTGTCTAAATGATTTTAAATCATCCATCGTTACATCATAACCAGTAAGATGAAGCATAGAATAAATCAACATTGAACCATGACCACCGGAAAGAACAAATCTATCACGTCCGGCCCACTTAGGATCATCGGGATTATGCTTAATAAATTCTGTCCATAATATTGCCGCAACATCAGCCATTCCCATCGGCATTCCGGGATGACCGGAGTTTGCTTTCTGCACACCTTCCGCTGCTAAAATTCTAATTGTATTTGCTGTCAGTTTCTTAATATCCAATTTCTTCTCCACTGTTTTTTGTACTACACGAAAATATAAAATATTTCACTCTGCCAGCCTCGACTTGCGTCTTCTACAAGGCAGGTGTTCTGCGTTCGGAATTTATCCGCCGATAAGGCGGACTCAATCTAAACGCTGTATGTAGTCGAAGCCGTATCTCCGCCGCGTCCGGTCCAGTTTGTATGGAAGAATTCGCCGCGAGCTTTATCAACTCTTTCGTAAGTATGGGCGCCAAAATAATCGCGCTGAGCTTGCAGAAGGTTTGCCGGTAATCTTCCGTTGCGGAATCCATCAAAATAATTTAACGCAGTTGAAAGAACCGGAATCCAAATACCATTAGTAGCTGCTGTTGCTACAACTTTTCTCCACGATTCTTGAGCATCCATAATCTTCCCGGCAAAGAAAGGATCAAGTAAAAGGTTTGTGAGATTCGGATTTATATCGAACGCTTCTTTAATCTTGCCTAAGAATGCAGAGCGAATAATACATCCGCCGCGCCACATTAACGCAATGCCGCCGTTGTTCAAATTCCATCCAAATTCTTGAGCTGCGTAACGCATCAGTACATAACCTTGTGCGTAAGAAACCAACTTGGATGCATAAACTGCTTTTCTAATATCTTCTATGAATTGTTTTTTATCACCTTCAAATTTTGGAGTTGGTCCGCTTAAAACTTTTGAAGCTTCAACGCGATCATTCTTCAATGCAGAAAGTGCACGTGCGTAAACAGCCTCTCCAATCAATGTTAGAGGAGTTCCGGTATCTAGTGATGCAACAACCGTCCACTTGCCGGTTCCTTTCTGTCCGGCAGTATCTAGAATTTTATCAACAAGCGGAGAACCGTCTGCATCTTTAAACGCAAGAATATCGCGAGTGATTTCGATAAGATAACTTTCGAGTTCACCTTCATTCCAATCTTTGAATACTTCGTGCATTTCATCGGCGCTCATTCCCAAAAGATCTTTCATAATTTGATAAGCTTCGCAGATGAGCTGCATATCGCCATATTCAATTCCGTTGTGAACCATCTTAACAAAATGACCGGCACCGTTTTCGCCAACCCAATCGCAGCATGGAGTTCCATCAGCAACTTTTGCTGAGATTGATTGGAATATATCTTTCACATGAGGCCAAGCCGCAATAGAACCGCCGGGCATAATTGATGGACCTTTTAAGGCTCCTTCTTCGCCGCCGCTAACACCGGTTCCAATATAGAGTAAACCTTTCTCTTCCAAATATTTTGTTCTTCTAATGGTATCCGGGAAATGTGAGTTGCCTCCATCAATAAGAATATCACCTTTTTCTAAATGAGGAATTAATAACTCAATAAAATCATCAACCGGTTTACCGGCTTTCACCATCATCATAACTTTGCGCGGAGTTTTAAGATTTGCAGTAAGTTCTTCCAACGAATGCGCGCCAATTACATTCTTTCCTTTACCTCTGCCATTAACAAAGTTATCTACTTTATCAATTGTGCGGTTGTAAACCGCAACCTTGTAACCATGACTTTCCATGTTGAGAACAAGATTCTCACCCATTACGGCAAGACCAACTAAACCAATGTCAGCTTTACTCATTTTATTTCCTCTATTTATTTTTTCTTAAATCCTATTTGATACAATTTGTTTTGAATTTTCTCTGCACAGTTTTTGAGTTCAATCGAATAGAATGTAAGCTCTCTCCGAACCGGATAATCGCCACGCTGCTTCTCAAATGTTTCTACAGAGCTTCGCAAGCAGTTATCATCTTCTTCAACTTTATACGTTGATAAAACAACTTCCCGAATTATTTCTTCTTCAGCTTTACCAGTGCAATCAATCCCGATTATGTTCGAGTTGCTTGAATTTGGAATTTCATCTGGATACCAATTCTTATCAAGAGGAAGATTAAAAAACTCAGCCAATCCATTCACACACATTGCTGTTCCGTTCGCTTTTCCATCAGCAGAATAACCGGCAATGTGAGGAGTTGCAATATCCGCAAGTTCCAGCAATTCCGGATCAATATTTGGTTCATTTTCCCAGACATCAAGAACAAGATCGGAAACACTTCCATTCTTCACCGCGTTCTTCAAAGCAGTTGTTTCAACAACTTCACCGCGCGAACTATTAAAGACAATTTTGCTTTCGTAAAAACTTTCGAAAAATCTCTCATCAGCCAAGTGAAAAGTTTTGTCTTCGCCGCTTCTGTTAAGCGGAACATGAAAAGTAATAATGTCGCTGCCCTTAACAAGTTCGTCAAGTGAAACAAATTGATTTCCACCTTCTCTTCTTTGTCTGGGCGGATCGCATAGAAGAACATTCATTCCAATTGCTTTAGCAAACCTCTCAACTTTACTTCCAACGTTTCCAACTCCAACAATTCCTAAAGTCATATCAACAAGTTTGATGTTTTTTCTTGCTGCAATAGTAACCAATGCTGATGCGATGTACTGCTGAACAGAACTTGAGTTACATCCCGGCGCACTCATCCAGCTAATCTTGTTCGCATCACAGTAAGAGTTATCAATGTGGTCAAATCCAATTGTTGCTGTAGCTATAAACTTTACTGCCGAACCGGCAAGTAAGTCTTGATTACATTTTGTTCTGGTGCGAATAAGAAGTGCATCTGCATGTTTCACTGTTTCTCTAATAATTTCTTTCGGCGGTAAATAAATCACATCAGCAAAAGGCTCCAGCACTCCTTTTAAGAATGGAATCTTATCATCAGCCACTATCTTAATTCTGTTATTCATTGCGGTCAGTTGTTGAATCTATCCTTGTAAGCCCACAAGCCAAGAGCAGGGTTTGAGATGTAGAAAATTTCTTCTCCATCGGGCATTATGTTAAAACCATCTTTCAAAATTTGCGGATTGTATTTATTCGTCATCTTCTTCAAATCAGCATACGAAAAATTCACACTTTCAATTTCTTCTTTTGTAAGATTTCCGGGACAGTAAGTAATCTTAAATCTGTTTTCCGATGAACCATGAATCAAATGTGCAGCAGCGCTTAAATTATTTTTCAGTTCTTCATTTTCTTCAACATACTTAAGCACTTCCGGAGTTGTAACATAACCATACTTTCTAATCAAGCGGTCAATCTCTTTATCTTCACCAAATTCTTTTAAGCCGGGAGCGAGTACTATTAACTCACCGTCATCTGCAATTGCCATTCTTGTTCTGTAAATACTTTTATTGCCAAGCCAGGTACTTTTGAACTCTGAAGGATCGAGATAAACAACGACTTTCTTCAGAGGTTCATCAACCATTTCGAAATTTACTTTGAGAGAAAGCTCTGCGGCGAGCTTAAATGTATCGTAATCATCACCAACAAATAATCCTTTAACAGCCAAACGACCGTACATATCTTTGCCAACAACAGTTAATACATAAACTATAGGAAGATGTTTAGCAAAATTATCCGCGGCGTAATTTAGAACTTTACGAACCGGAGTATCGGCTCGTCCCATCATTCGTTCCATTCCGTAAACAGCGCCGAGGTAATGACTTTTGTTAATTCCTTCTTTGCCGCCGGTTCCAACAAAAATATTTTTAGCCTGGTTTGCCATTCCAACAACTTCGTGAGGGACAACCTGACCAACCGATAGAATTAAATCATAATTTCCTTCTGTCACGAGTTTATTCACCTGTGCAGGCCAAGAATAATTTAGTTTACCTTCACTCACTTCATTTATAAACTCTGAAGGAACTTCGCCAAGAGTTTGAAGATCGCTGCGCCATTTGTGAACACGAAAAATATTTTTAGGCACATTACCAAACATAGTTTCGATTTCTTTTTCAGACATTGCGGCGTGCGTTCCAAGTGCCGGTAATACGTCGGTCAGTTTCTCACCATAATATTTGTAAGCAAGACGAGTTAATATTCCCGCATGAGAATGAAAGCGCGTAAAGTCGGGAGGAATTGCGAGCACCTTTTCTTTTAGCCCAAGTTTTTCCAGCGCTGAAAATAATCCTTCTCGTAAATCATCTTCATTTAGAATATCGCTTTCACTGCCACGTGCATAATAAATCATCGTTAATCTAATCCTTCAAATTTATCTTTGAATTCTAGCCGAGCCGCCTTTTGCAAATGCTCTAACTTCTTCAACACTAGCCATAGTTGTATCGCCCGGAGTTGTTGTTAGCAGCGCACCATGAGCCCAGCCAAGTTTAACAGCTTCTTCAGCAGATTCGCCATTTAACAAGCCGTAAATAAATCCGGCAGCAAAACCATCTCCGCCGCCAACTCTATCCAGTACATCTAGTTCGCAAGTTGGAGCAGAATAAGTTTTACCGTTAATCCAAGCTACTGCGCTCCAGCTATGTTTGTTTGTAGAATGTACTTCTCTTAATGTTGTAGCAACTGATTTTATATTTGGATAACGAGCAGTTACATTATCAATCATAGCGAAGAAAACACTCGGATCTAATTTTGATTTAGCGTGAACATCGGGTCCCGGAAATCCCAACCCTTTTTGTAAATCTTCTTCATTGCCTACAAGAACATCAACATGCTTAACAATTCCATCTAAAACTTCCGCAGCTCTACTTTCGCCGCCCCAAATATTCCAAAGTTTAGCGCGGAAGTTCAGGTCAAAACTTGTAATTGCACCGGCTGCTTTCGCTGCTTTCATCGCTTCTATAATTAATTGCCCTGTAGTTTCTGAAAGCGAAGCGAAAATCCCGCCGCTATGAAACCATTTAATCCCGTTTGCAAATATAACATTCCAATCGAAATCTCCCGGCTTTAGATAGGAAGCGGCTTCGTTACATCTATTATAGAAAACCACCGGAGCGCGAGAGCCCAAACCTCTGTCGCTGTAAACTGTTGCCATATTTGGTCCGTTCACACCGTTGTGTTTCATTTTTTTGTAGAACGGTTTAACACCCATAGCACGTACGCGTTCTGCAATTAATTCGCCAATAGGATATTCAACCATTGCGGTTGCAATAGCCGTGTTCATTCTAAAACAATCGGATAAATTTGCCGCGACATTAAACTCGCCGCCGCTAACATGAATTTGGCACTGCGTAGCTTTTCTAAATGGAATGATTCCGGGATCCAAACGGTGAACAAGCGCACCGAGGGAGAGTAAATCTAAAGCTGCATCTTTTTTGATATTTAGTACTTCGCTCATTTTATATTTCCTTAATTAATAGCTGCTATAAAAAACAAAGTGATTTTTCATACTACAATTGAGCAATTAATGTAATCAATGATTACAATTTCTCGTCCGCCGAAGCGAATATAGGATTACACACCACTGTATGCGTTAAAACCGCCGTCAACCGGAATGATTACACCGGTTACAAATTTTGAGACATCTGAAATCAAATAGAAAAGTGTTCCGAGAAGTTCTTCCGGCTCACCAAATCTTCCCATTGGAGTTCCGTTAAGAATCTTGTTTGCACGAGCCGTTAACTCGCCCGACTTTTCATCAATCATTAAAAATCTATTTTGATTTGTTAAAAAGAATCCGGGCGCAATTGTATTAACACGCACGTTTACTTTTGCAAAGTGAACAGCCATCCATTCTGTAAGATTATTAACCGAAGCCTTTGCAGCCGAGTAAGCGGGAATTTTTGTTAGCGGTCTAAAAGCATTCATTGAAGAAATGTTAATAATGCTTCCGCCTCGCACCAGCATGTCTTCCGCAAAAACCATTGTTGGGAGAACTGTGCCGAGGAAATTTAGATCGAACACATTTCTAAATCCTTCAATATCTAAACCAAAGAATGATTTAGAAAGATCATTCATATTATCCGGTGTTAAAAACTCATTCGCGCAAGTTGCTTTGGGAGAATTTCCGCCGGCACCATTTATCAAAATATCAATCTTACCAAGTTTTTCATTTATTTGTTTTTTTGCTTCCAACAAACTTTCTTTATTGAGAACATTACCTATTACACATAAAACCGGCTTACCTTCCTTCGCCGCCAAACCCCGTGAGCACTCTTCACATCTTCCTTGTTTATAATCTAGGATGGCAACTTTGGCACCGGCTTCCATTAGTGCTTGAGAAAAGACGCCGCCAAAAACTCCGCAGCCTCCGGTGATTACACAAACCTTACCTTCCACATCTGCAAACGACAAATCCATTTTAATCTCCTACTTCTTTATAGCGTTATTTATGTTTTGTGTTATCAACTTAGCGTTTTCCGTGAGCTTAGAATAGTTTTCAGAATCAATTGCATCTTTATCTAACAATGCTGAGCCAATCCCGACGGCAACAGCGCCGGCTTTAATCCAATCGCCGGCATTAGTAAGAGAAACGCCGCCGGTTGGCATTAATTTTAAGTGAGGCATCGGCGCAAGAATTCCCTTGAAGAAAGCCATTCCTAAAACGTCCGCCGGAAAAACTTTTACAACGTCTGCGCCATATTCGTAAGCGGTTAAAATTTCGGTTGGAGTAAAACAGCCGGGCATTGCGGGAACATCGTAAGCATGGGCTGCATCTATAATTTCTTTTTTGAAAACCGGGCTAACTACATATTTAGCTCCGGCTTCAATTGCTTGTTTTGCTGTGTCGGCATTCAAAACTGAGCCAACACCTACAATGATATCTTCACTTAATTCTTGTGTTATTTGTTTAATCAATCCAATAGCGTTTGGAACAGTCATAGTAACTTCGGCAACAGAAACGCCTCCAAGAGCTATAGCTTCAATTACTTTTTTGAGTTTGTCCGCATCTTTCAAACGGATTACAGCAACGGATTTTCTTTTTAGAATTTCTTCTAAGATTTTTTCTCTTTTCATATTAGCAAAAAGGCTCAATGTGTTTGACAAAATGGTTAGTTAAGAATTTATAATGAGTCTCTTCATTTTCTTTAAGGCAATTTAAAATTTTATTTTTGAATAAATACCCGCTATCAGTTTTTTCAGTCAACACTTTACCAAATGTTACATGCAGTACTTGACGAGCATCTTCTGAGTTGAAAAGTCCGAGCAATTCTTGATCTGTGTAACCTGAAGCCGGTTTCAAATTACTCAACACAGCCGAAACATGGTAAGACATTTTTTCTGTTTCGTATAAACCGAAACAAAAATTGTAAATCGCTCTAAAAAGTTTTGGATCTTCTGCTGCCACTACACGAAGCGCCTCAAGGTAGCTTGTTCCGGCTGTTTTAACGTGTGTGTGTGCACTGTGTAGCGAGCCTATTACTTTGTAAACAGAAAATTTATCGCTGCCGGAGTGAAGGCTAATTTTATAATTGCCAAAATATTTCGTTATGGCTAAATGCTTAACATATTCTCTCTTGAACAAATCCAAATCGCCTTTGTAGTCTATACCCTTTTCAAAATCACCAATGAAGCGGGGGGCAAGACTAACAAATTCAACTTTCAAACGGTGAAGTTCGTTCGCAAAAAAGAAATGTTCGAATGTTGAGGTCACTGATTCAGTTTCATCAACTGATACTTCTACTTCGAACGGACGACCTTCGCTTTCATTCTTTAAATGCTCAAACATTTTTTTGATGTGAGCAATTGCTTTCCCATACTTTGCATATGCACGCAAGAAATCTTGCTCGTTTACATTCAGAATAAATTCATTACTAATCTTAAATTCCTTTTGAGAGTAGCGTCTTTCAGCCGCCGGGAATGTATCGTTAAGCTCACTCCACGGCAGATTTGCCACAACGCTGAAAAGTTTTTGTTCGTCATATTCATCAGCATTGTTATCAACGTGCTCACCCGGATCAAAAGTAAACATTGTAAATCCGGCATCAAGCATCACTGTAATATCAGCAGGAGTTTTTAAATGATCAGCATCTGAGCCGAAACCATTTTTATATCCTTCTTGAAACACTGCCCAAACTGCTGCATCCATAACTTCATCTGCACTTCTTTGCGTTCTTGTGAGTTCCCTTATTGATTGTTGAGCAAGAATTGGTTTGAAATTTCCAATATTCAACGAACGAATATGACCTGCGTTTGCCAATCCCAATCTATCGCCGAAACCAAAAGAATCATTTATACCAAGAACTTGTGGAACTGTAAAGCTAAAAAGTGATTGAAGCGCCACACGGTTGCTTTTGGATAGTTCACACTTTTTAAGAATTTGTGTATCGCTCTCATTAACTATAGCTCCGTTGAACTTTTCTTTTGTCGCAGATTTTGCCTTAGGTGCTAACAGGTATAAATATTTTTCAATTCCTTCCCTTCCGATAAAGAACATAATCTCGTTTAAGTGATTAATAGAGTTGGGATACACTTGAATTGAATAGCTATCATTTATCTTTAGTTCAAGCAGATCGTTTGTTACAGATTTTGAGTCCGAAAACTTTTCCAATAATTTTTGAAAATCCATTTCTTTCCTTCTATAGTTTGTAGGCTTCTTTAGCCAAATTATAAGTGAGGTCTTTTGCTATGATCATTGCTTCTTCAATTGAAATTATGTGCCGGGCAACTAAACCAGCCAGAAAATTCGAATCAACTCTTCGGGCTACATCATGCCTTGCCGGTATCGAAACAAAAGCACGAGTATCATCAATAAAACCAGCCGTATTATAGAATCCGGCTGTTTCAGTTACTTGCTGTCTAAATCTTGTAATTCCTTCAATGCTGTCATGGAACCACCAAGGCGGTCCAAGTTTCATTGCCGGATAATGACCGGCAAGCGGTGCCAATTCGCGCGAGTAATTTGTTTCATCCATCGTAAAAACAATAACAGTAAAACGAGAATCGTTTCCATATTTGTTGAGTAGTTCTTGCATGTTCTTCGTGTATTCACAAGTTGTTGGTATGTCGGCACCTTTATCCGCACCAAACTTTGTGAATACATCTTTGTTATGGTTTCTGTAAGCTCCGGCATGAATCTGCATAACCAGTCCATCCTCAACACTCATATGCGCCATTTGCATCAGCATGTGGGCAGTAAATGCATCAGCATCTGATTGAGTGCTTGTTCCGCTCAAACCTTTCAGGAAAAGTTTTTCTGCTTCGTCGTCACCGAGATCGTGAGCATAAGCAGAAACAACTCCATGATCAGTAGAAGTAGCGCCCATCTCTTTGAAAAACTTTCTTCGTTCTTCGAGCGCTTGAATTAAGCTTTTGTAAGTAGTGATTTCGTAGCCAACTATTTGCCCTAACTTTTCCACGTTGCTTTTCCAGGCAAAGTTTGATAAGTCAGTAATACCATCGGGACGAAAAGCCGGAACCACCTTTCCCTTCCAGCCGCTTTCTTTTATTTTTTTATGAGGTTCAAGTGTATCGAATGGCGCATCGGTTGTGGATAGGACTTCTATTCTGAATTTTTCGAATAATGTTCTGGGGAGAAATTCCGGCAAGTTTATTTTCTCATTCAGTTCATCATAAATTTTGAGAGCATTCTCACCGTTCAACTTTTCTTTTATGCCGAAAACAATGTTGAATTCATAATCGAGCCAAACGCCGCTTGGTGTACCGTTAAACAAATAATAATTCTCTGCAAAGAGTTTCCAAATTTTCTTCGGATCATTTTCAACCGGAGTACCATTTGCACTCGGAATTCCAAGCGATTCCAAAGAAACTCCTTTGGAATAGAGCATTCTAAAAATATAATGATCCGAAGTTAAAAAAAGTTGTGTCGGATTCGGGAACGGTTTGTTATCAACAAAAATCTGCGGATCTACATGTCCATGCGGGGAAATGATTGGCAAATTTTTGATCGTCGCGTAAATATCACGGGCAATATTTCTGATTGCCGGATTCGGATCGAAAAATCTATCTTCGTGTAAATTATAGAGAGCCATTAAAACCTCAAATCAATATTCTATTGTTAATGGGTTGTTTAATTCTTCAACAACTAATGCTAAATAGTTATCAAACTCTTCCTGGGTTTTAATTCCGCCCGATTCTTGTTCCCAGGCGGCGCAGAAATAGTATTCGAGTTTTCCTTTGTTCGGCTTAAGTTTTACGATTTGGCTAACAGCGTCTTCGGTTAACTCAATTAAATCTTTCTTCTTGAAGAGAATAGCAATTCCAAGTTTGTCTCCGGAAAGAGCTTGCTTTCCGTACAGTGCCAAATAACCCCATCCTTTTTTAGGATCGAGTTTGGTTAAATTCGTTCCGGCATATTTTGCTAATCCGGTTACTAAATTTTCCGGTTCTCCATCAATTGTAACTGCGTGTTTTGTTAATCTGCTTCCGGCTGTAATTGAAAATCTTGATTCGACATTATATTTTTTATAACCAACCAGCCAACCAAAATAGTTAGTTCGAATTTCGGATTTAACCGGACCGTTTTTGGAAACTTGGCAAAGTATGCTGTCCGTTTTGGAAATCATATTTACTTTGCTGTCTGTAAACATTCCGAGCGCACCAATGCCGAGAGATGTTCCAACTTTAAAAATATCCATTCCCCAATCTTGCATTGTGTGGTAAGAATCGTCATTGTTTCCAAGTGTATCTGTAACTCCTACTGTATTCAGCACAAGTGAATTTACTTTCTTGCCAAAAATGTCTGTAGCGTTTCTCCAATCTAAATAAAAACGGTAACCAACTTTTTCACTTTCCCAGCCCGGACCTTCATACTTAAAAAGTGCATCGTGGTCTGTATGGACTGCCGGCACTTTTACCTTATTAACATTTGTAAACTTTGTACCCCGGAATTTCTTTCCGTCATACTGAAGATTTTTCTTCATTGCGATTTCAGCATAAGTTCTTTCTGCAAAAGCTGATGGCTTCTTCCCGAGAGTGAATTTTAGTTCTTTAGTTTCGTTTGGTTTCATGTTAAGCAAGACAAGAATTTGAGCGCCCTTCGTTTTGTTCTTTTCGATTTGGAATGCCAGCTCAGTCTCCCCATCGAAAACAGAAAACAAATCCAAATTGAAATCAGTGTGTGCATTGATTATTTCCTTTGAGGAAATGCTTACAACTGCATCGGGTCTTTCCTTTGCTAAAGGATTCTTCACTTTAACCACAAATGACTTCTCTTGTGCAATGTTCGTTGAAGCTACAAGTAGAATTAATGCGAAAAATAATTTCAGTGTCTTCATAATGTTTATTTTATAATTGATTAAAAATTCAGATGGCGGCTAGAATTTCCGAGCTTGCCGCCACCTGCTCTTTTATAGGAGGCACTATAAAAAGAAACTTTCTAAACTAATTTTACTTCTTCCAAAGTCGGTATCATAAAATTGTAAATGGCAAAGGATATCAGATACATACTTCCCGCAATTATGAACAGTATTAAATAGCTTCCTGTAAGTTGTAAAATGAATCCGGCTGCCGTAGCAATTAACATTCCTCCTATTGCACCTGCCATTCCGCCAAAACCTACAACAGAGCCAATTGCTTTTCTAGGAAAAACGTCTGATGCAGTAGTAAATAAATTAGCCGACCAGCCTTGATGAGCAGCAGTAGCAAGGCTTAATAAAGCAACTGCAACCCACAGATTATCCGTCTGAGAAACAAATACAATCGGAGTAACAAGGATAGCGCAAATAAGCATAGCTGCTTTTCTTCCTTTGTTTACACCCCAACCACGTTTAATAAAGAAAGAAGAAAGCCATCCGCCGCCAACGCTTCCAACATCAGCCATTACATAAATGATAATTAGCGGGAGACCAATTTTATCCAGAGTGATATTGTAATTTTTATATAAGAACTTTGGAATCCAGTAAAGGTAAAACCACCAAACCGGATCTGTTAAAAATTTAGCAAGTGCAAAAGCCCAAACTTGTTTGTGTTTCATTAACGATAACCAAGGAATTGCCTCTTGGGGATCAGGCGGATCTGACTGAATGTATTCCAGTTCTTCTTTAGATAACCTTTTTTGTTTTTCCGGTTTTTCATAATAGATATTCCAAAAGATCAGCCAAACTAATCCAATTAAACCGGTGATGATAAATGCTTCCTGCCAGCCCCATGTTAACGCAATCCAGGGAACAGCTAATGGTGCAACTATAGCGCCTACATTTGAGCCGGCATTAAAAATACCGGTAGCAAAAGCTCTTTCTTTCTTGGGGAACCATTCTGCAACAGTTTTTACTGCCGCCGGAAAGTTGCCGGCTTCAAAAAGACCGAGAAAAAATCTTGCAATGGAAAAACCCATTACTGTAGAGGCAAGCGCGTGTCCGGCTGCTGCAAGGCTCCATCCGGTTAAAGATGCAGCATAACCTTTCTTTGTTCCAATTCTATCAACTAATCTACCAACTAGTAATAATCCTAATGCGTAAGCCGCTTGGAAAGCTAAGACGATTGAAGCATATTCCATTTCGTTCCAGCCAATTTCTTTTTCCAAAGTAGGCGCAAGAATTCCTATGATTTGGCGGTCCATATAATTAATCGTTGTAGCAAAAAAGAGTAAGGCAATTATTGTCCATCTGTATTTACCAACACGAACCTTATGTTCCATTTCTACTCCAATTGATAGATGATGATAAAGCGTGTTTTTCGTTTATTTAATCGTTTACTTTATCGGTGAAATAAAAATCTTAAAAAATAACTATTAAGTCAATGATTTCTAAAAATAAATCTCTGCTCAGATTTTACATCGTTGACATTAAAACTAAAAATTTCTTAAAAATATGCGGGTTTGCTATTTTAGGATTGGAGACCAAATGATTTCAGCAAAAAAAATACTTCTACCACTTTCCTTAGTATTAATTCTTGGGCACTTACTGTTACTATTTAATCCGGGGAAGCCAATAATTATTTATAGTATAGTTTGGATTGCGCTTTCAGTTCTCTATCTATCTTATTTCTTAGTATTGAATAAAGAGGGGCTAAACCACAGTTTAATTACGAAGTTAGTAACTGCTGCTGTTGTTATCCGTATTCTATTCTTATTTAGTCAGCCGGTTGGTTCCGATGATATCTATAGATATATGTGGGATGGGAAAACACAAGATGCCGGAATTAACCCATACTTGTACAAGCCGGTTGATGACAAACTAAATTTTCTCCACTCTGAAATTCTCCCTTCGAAAATGAATTTTAAGGAGATGAAAACAATTTACTTCCCTCTTAGCCAGTGGCTTTTTTACATTGGGTATAAACTAAGCGGTGAATCGGTTTGGGCTTATAAATTGTTGTTGCTGCTTTCGGAGTTAGTAACTCTATTCCTTTTATACAAGATTCTGGAAAAGCTAAGAATTGATAAAAAGTATTTACTGCTCTATGCCCTAGCACCGCTGCCTATCATTCAATTTGCACTGGATGCACACTTAGACGGGTTTGGACTCCCGCTCCTTCTCGCATTTGTTTATTTCTACTTAGGTAACAAAAAAATTCTCTCTGCCGTTTTTCTAGGTTTGTCATTCTCAATAAAGCCGGTTGGAGTTTTGATTCTGCCAATATTGTTTTTGCATGAAAAGAAAATCACTGACAAGTTGTTAATGGTATCAATTCCCTTCTTTGCTTTCGGCGTTCAATTCTTGCCATATATTTTCACATCAAACCCGTTCGAAGCGTTTATGATTTACACACGAAATTGGTTTTACAATGGTTTGGTTTTCAATCTGCTCAATTCTATCATACACAACAATCAAACTACTAGATTTTGGTGCAGCTTACTGCTAATTATTTCACTTGTTCCGGTTTATCTTAGCAAAAAGATTTTTATGGATAAGATTTACTTTGCGGTAATGCTGTTAATGATATTCTCCCCTGTTGTCCATCCCTGGTATATTACCTGGGTCTTAATTTTGGTGGTGATAACTCGTAAAGCGAGCGGAATTTATTTTGCAGCCGCAGCAAGCCTTACTTCTCTTACAGTTTTGAATTACCAATTGAATGGGGTTTGGAAAGATTACTTACTGGTACAAATTGTAGAATACGTACCTGTAATAGCACTGCTTGTTTATGAGTTTGTGAAATCAGAAAAAGAGAAACAGCTTCCGACAGTTAGTTAAGTTCGTCTAAACAAATCACTCCGTAATTTCTAATGCTTAATTTTTTAATTGCGTCCTTTGCAAAATATGGCGCAATAGAATCAGCGAAGTTTTCTATTTTATTTTTCGGGACGAATACTTGAATGGTTCCTGCGAATCCACCACCATGAATACGGCTGGCTCCGCCATATTTTTGCACTAGCTTTTCAACCAATGCTAATGCAATAGATACGCTTTGCTCATGTACATTCTTCGTACTATAAATGTTTTGCAGCCATTTGAAGGATGAATTTCCGGACTCATTCACTAGTTTAAGAAATTCCGCAAAATTATTTTTCTTAAGTGCAGAGACTTGGTTTACAACTCTTTCATTCTCAAAGACAAAATGATAAGCGCGAAGAAAAGCCCGGTCGCCAACTTTCTTTCTAATCTTCACTACATTTTTTAACAAATCTTCCTTGCTAACTTCTCTGCAAACATTTTTCCCTAGAAATTTAGCTACACTTTTCATTTCTGCTGGAACAGATGCATAATCATCCGTTAAATCAGCGTGAGAGCCGCCGGTATCTATTATTAATAATCCATAACCGGATTTGCCGAAATCAACTTTTAATTTTTCATGTTGTGGTTTCGCCGGATTCTCAAAATCAATTGTAATAATTCCGCCGGTAGCACAAGCCATCTGATCCATCAATCCGCAAGGCTTACCAAAGAAATTATTTTCTGCGAACTGCCCAATTATCGCTATTGTCTCAGCATCAACTTTGTTTTGGTTGAAAAGGTAACTAAGAATTTTTCCTATCAATACCTCAACCGATGCCGAAGAACTTAACCCGCTGCCAACTAAAACATTGCTTGTTATGTAAGCGTTAAATCCGCCGAATGATAATCCGCGATCATCAAATCCCTTTGCAATGCCGCGAATCAAAGAACTCGTCGTTCCTATTTCACTTTGTACGACAGATAAATCATTCAAATCAACAACGAATTGTTCTTTGAAAGCATCCGAAGACAAACTCACTTTCATATCGTCTGTTTTTGAGACCGCACAAATGGCATCAAGATTAATACTAGCGGCAATCACTCTGCCGTGGTTATGATCGGTGTGGTTCCCGCCAATTTCAGTTCTTCCGGGCGAGCTAAAAAATAATTCAGGTGAACTCATAAAATTTTTATTGAATAGCGATACGAGTTTTTCATACCGTTTCTTTTGAAATTCAACTTCATTCTTACCGTAAAGCTTTGCCAAAATTGAAGCGTTAAAAGTGCCGGAATTATTTGAGTTCATTTTCTTTCGTATTTGTTGTTAGTTCAATTCTTTAACTAATTGATGTGCTAAAATAAGAAAACCCCGACGAGTCGGGGCTTCTTAGAATAATTAATTCATTTTTTTCAAATCAACATACCAACTGCTGGATTGTTCCATCATCTCATTCAACCGCTTAATTAGCTTATGCGGATCCTCTAAGCTGCCATCTTGCAGCAATGCGGAATCCATAAGCTGCTCGGTAACTTTGAGAATAAATTCATCATTGCTGTCTGTCTTAAAAACCTTAACAAGATTTCTAACCAGTGCATGATCAGGATTAACTTCCAAAACTTTCTTTTCAACACCAACATCTTGCTTAGTCATCTTCAAAATCTTTTTCATCTGGGAAGACATACTGTCATCCTTAGAAACCAGACAAGCCGGGCTATCAACCAAACGTTTTGATTCAACGACATCTTCAACCCGATCATTCAAGATGCTTTTCATCTTCGAGAGCAAGCTGTAAAATTGTTTCTGATCATCTTTGGCAAGCGGTGCTACTTCATTTTTCTTTTCTTCCACATCCTTCAAGTCTTTTAGATTTTTCATATCAACATTATCTACAGACTTCAACTCAAAATCCTTGTACTTGCGGATTGACTGAATTACAAACTCATCAACCGGATCGTAGAGATAGAGAACTTCCAAACCTTTGTTCTTGAAAATTTCGATATGCGGATCAACTGCAAGCGCGTCTCTATTAGTTCCGCTGATGTAGTAAATTTCTTTCTGACCTTCTTTCATCCGGGAAGAATAATCTGCCAACGAAACAAGTTCCTTCTCATCTTTAGCCGAAGAAGAATTGAAACGAAGAAGCTCCATGTATTTTTCTTGGTTAACAAAATCCATGTAACCTAGTTTGAAAACCTTACCATGTTCTTTCCAGAACTCCGCATAAGCCGTTGCGTCGTTTTTAGCTTTGTCTATTAAATAACTAAGCACGTTCGAAGTAACACTCGAAGCGATTTTGGAGAACACAACATTCTCTTGCAAAGTCTCCCGGGAAATGTTAAGAGGCAAATCTTCCGAATCTACGACACCCTTTACAAAGCTTAAATATTCCGGCAGCAAATCTTTGTTCTTATGCTGAATGAGTACGCGGCGGACATATAAATCCAAGCCATAATTTTCTCTATCGTAGAAAAACATTTCGCCGGACTTCTTTGGAATGAACAAAAGAGCATTAAACTGAATCGGCGCATCAACAGCCTTGTGGATTACATCCATCGGTTCTTCGGAATCATAGCTCAAGAATTTATAGAACTCATCGTACTGTTCTTTCTTAACAGAGCTTTTCGGCTCGCGCCAGATTGCATTAACAGTATTAACTTTTTCCTTATCAAGTATGATAGGAAAAGTTATGAAGTTGGAATGCTTCTTAATTGTGCTCTCAAGTTTCCATTTCTGAACAAACTCCCCGGCATCATCTTTGAGATGAATTTCAACTGTTGTTCCTCGGGTTGTCTTCCCGTTCAACTCGGTAATTTCATAATCACCAAGACCATCACTCTTCCATTCAATTGCAGGCTCATCAACTTTGAATGATTTGGTTTTGATTACTACTTCTTTTGCAACCATAAAAACCGAGTAGAACCCAACGCCGAATCTCCCAATAATGTTACTTGGATCGCCTTTTGCTTCCGCAATTAATTTTGCAAATTCTTCCGTGCCCGATTTTGCAATTGTGCCGATGTTTGCAATTATTTCATCGCGGCTCATTCCAATTCCGGTATCGGCAATAGTTAATACTTTAGCCTTTTCATCAAAAGTAATTTTGATTTCCAGCGGCAAATCTTTATCGGCTACCGCAGTTCCGCGTGTGGATTCAAAGCGCACCTTATCAAGTGCGTCTGAGGCGTTCGAAATCAATTCACGCAAAAAGATTTCCCGGCTGGTGTAAAGTGAGTGGACAAGAATATCCAACAGTTTCTTCACTTCTGCTTTGAATTCATATTTTTTTGTATCGCTCATTTATCCTCCAAATAAATTTTTAATGTATATCAGATGATAATTATTCTATCGGGTTGCAAAAATATTTATTCCGAAGTTATTCTTCAAATTTAGTTTCATTATGTAAGTAGTGCGGGGGACTAATTCAGTACAAAAAAAAGCTTGAATCGCAGTTTCATAACAATCTCTGTTTGTTTGCAATTCAAACTTAGTGAGAAAACTTATTCTATATATCGAATTTCCCGGAGGCTAACTATTTCTTTGTCTCTTCAGATTCATCGCCTTTCAGGCCCTTCTTGAAAGAACGGACTCCTTCGCCAATACCCTTAGCGAGTTCCGGTATTTTCTTTCCACCAAACAATAAAATCACGATAAGTAGAATTATCAGTATTTCGGTCATTCCAAAGTTGCCCATCTCAATTCCTTTCTATTTTGCCTTATCAAAGATACAGGTCTTATAACTTTGTTACATAGTTTTAGTTTCTGCCGGTATAGATATTTTGTTCAAATCCCGGAATTGCACCCGGCGAAAACCGTAATATCTCCGGTATTAGTTTCTGCGCTTCTTCAATTTTGCCTTGCGAGAAGTAAATATTTTTCAGATAGATTCTTGCAATAGCATTTGTAGAATCCGCTTCGGCGGCATCGCGCAAATACTTTTCTGCAATGATATAATTCCCGGCGTGGTAGAAAGTCATTCCTTTCAACGTTTTCACTTCCGGTATTCTAACGCTGCATTTCAGAAACACAGCATCAAGCTCGTTATTGATTTTCCTAATTAGACTTTTATCGCCCGATTTAATCATACCCAGGAATAGATTGTTAGCTTCTATATAATGTTTTACAAAACCGCTTCCGCAATCGGCGGAATCTGAGCGGACATTTTCCAACCGGGTAAATACCGGCAACAGCTGGTTAAGTTCTTTTGAATAGAACAACTGCATGTAATAGTTTTTTCTAAATTCCTCTTGAACATAAATTGCACACTCTGCAAACGCGCTTGGCTTTGCACCGGCTGGAAAGATTATATAATCCGGTTTCTCGCTTAAAACGTAACCGGCATTGTAATGGCGTTCCTTCCAAATCACGGGAAGCTCATCATCAATCCCTTCTACTTCTATTGGATTGTGAGCAACGTATTCATCGGTTAAACCAACAAGATCAATTACACGCGCGCCGGAATAAAAAGAAAACGCGCCGATAGTTGACATCGCTACACTAGTAGTCTTGATCTTGTTCTTACTCTTAATCTTGATCTTATCTTTCCGTACAGTGTTCAATAACTCGGCATAAATTTTCATCTTAGTAACAAGCCCGGTTTCGTAAGCGCGTTTCTCCATCATAACAGGCAAGTTGTGTTGGTAGTTTATAACGGAATAGGCTAACAGAATAATCACCAAACTATACTTCGCAATTAAGTTCACCTTTCCTTTAAGGAATTCTTCAATCAGTTCTGTGGTTGAATTAATAAACAAAATGAACAGCATCGGCATTATAGTTAAGAAGAACCGGTTCACCGGCAGAACATCCCCCCCGATTACAATTATTGTGATTGTATAAACCAGCGCAAAACCGATAAGTATATTTTCTTTAGCGTTGGTCCTAGAGCGCATGAGCTGAATTAAAACCGGGACGTAAAAGAGACCGAACAAAAGATACTCTTCTAAGAAATTGATGTAGTAATTCCAGCCGCGCGTAAGGAACTGGGTTGTAAACTCTGTCTTTGCGTAAAATGTATTTGGGAATGGATAGCCGTAATAGAGCAATCTGAAAATGATGTAAGCAATTACCGGTACAGCATAAATTATAAGAGATTTTTTAATCGAAGAATCGAAACTTAATTTGATTTTTTTGCTAAGCTTGAATTCTTCTGCCGAGAAAAAATTTTTAATAAGTTTGAAACTCATCAACAAAATAAAGAAGAACATTCCTTCCGGACGGAGAAACGAGTTTAGCACAGAAACTATTACAAAGGCATTCCGCTTGCCTTGCTCTTCATAATCTATAAAGTAATAAACGCTTAGCAGCGTTAGAGAAACAAACAATGGCGTTTCCATTCCGCTTACAGACCAGTAAATAAATGGAGTTGTAAAGAGAACCATTGCCGGTGCGGACAGAGCCAACAATGATGAAATAATTGAGCCGGAATAATTCTTAGCGATTATTTTTTTTGCAAGAAGATAAGTTGAAACTAATAGCAGCACTCCGAATAATGTTGAGAGAACCTGCGCGACTAAAGGAAGATTAAGATTAAGAGCATGAGCAAGAAATGAAACCGCAGAAAGCAGCAGCACCCAGAGAAAATTTGTGTAGCCTTCTACCCTTTCCCCTATATTAAATACCAAACCGTTTCCATCAACAAAATTTTGAACATAGCGAAGTGATGTAAACGCATCATCTTGTATAAATTTTGCTTCCGATGCGAGTTTGTAATACCAGACGGCTAACAACAGAAATCCTACTACGGTTAGCCATGTGCTAAAATTCTTTTTCCCGAAGACACTATACATGAATGCCAATAATGTTGAGGCAAATATAGGGAACTGCGATAAAGTATTTAGTACTGAGTATTGAGCACTAAGAATTTAGTATTGAGTATTGAGTACTAAGTATTGAGATTATAGAATATAATCTGGAATTGAGAATTGCGGTTTGGATTTGTTGCTGGAAGCTTGATACAGGATGCTGGATTCTTGATAGAGAGTAGAAAGTTGAAATTTGTGAGTCGAAAAGTTGAAGCTGCGTTTTACATTTTATTGATATGCTGAACTCTGAAAACTTAAGTTCTCAATCCGCTATACTGAAGACTGACATGCTCTAAATTATTCCTTGATATTAAAAACTTCAATAAGTAAGTTGCAAACGACAACGGGGTTCCATTCTAAGCTTCTTCCGGGGGAACCGAGAAACTGCAACATTTACGAATTACGATTTAGGAAGTATGAATTACAGATTATGAATTACGAAGCGACAAAAACGAATTCAAACAAAATTAAGCTGTTAGATCAAGTGCGCATAACTTTGCGTACAAATCATTACTCTTCAAAAACGGAAGAGAGTTATACCAGCTGGATAAAACAGTTTATTCTATTCAACGGCAAAAAACATCCTCTCGAATTAGGACCAGAAGAAATTCAAAAGTTTATAAATTTTTTAGCAACAGAAAAACATGTGTCCGCGTCAACGCAGAACCAAGCATTGCAAGGAGTACTATATCTTTATAAAATCTTTTGAAAAAAGAAATTGGTTGGATTGAAAACATTAAACACGCAACAAGAGTTAAGCATCTGCCTGTAGTATTTTCTAAACGAGAGACAATGAAAATATTTGAACATTTTGAAGGCATTCCAAAATTAGTAGTTTCCCTATTATACGGAAGCGGGCTGCGGTTATCCGAATGCTTGAATCTAAGGATTAAGGATATTGATTTTGATTACAAACAAATAATGGTGCGTGATGGTAAAGGAGAGAAAGACAGGCATTCTGTTCTACCGACTACAATTATACCCGAATTGAAAAGGCACTTGAATGAAGTATATAAACGACACAAAAAAGATTCAGCTAATGGAAAAGGAGAAACAGTTCTCCCTTATGCGCTAAAAAGAAAATATCCAAATGCCGGTAAGGAGTTTGGCTGGCAATTTGTTTTTCCAGCGGATAAATTTATTAAGGAAAAAGAAAGCAGCTTAATTTTCCGTTTCCATATTCACGAGAGTACTATTCAAAGAGCGGTTAAAGAAGCTATTCGAAAAGCGGGAGTTAATAAGCCTGGCAGTCCGCATACTTTTAGGCATTCATTTGCTACTCACCTATTGGGAAATGGCGCTGATATAAGGACAATACAAGAATTACTTGGTCATAACTCGGTTAAAACGACAATGATTTATACCCATGTATTAAATAGAGGACTTGGTGTAAAGAGTCCGTTAGATTGAAACAGTTATGGATGATATATATGCATAACCTATTTCTAAAAGCTTAGAAATTATGTTGTAATATGACTATTTGGAACATATATATGCAGCACCGTGCATATATATGTTCTTTAACTAACAAACCGGTGCAGCATAAGTAATAGTTATACGCTGAGGTATTTATGGAAATAATAGTTAAACTAATTGAATCATTGGCTTGGCCGGTAACTGTCTTAATTATAGTTTTTATTTTTCGTAAAGAATTGACTAAAGTTGTATCAAGGTTGTCAAATTTGAAGTATAAAGATTTTGAAGCTCAGTTTAATAATGATTTAGCAAATATTGAAAAGAAGACTTCTCAACTTTCTATAAAATCAAGCGGTTCTCTTAAAATATCTGGTAGTGCTGAAATAGTATTTAATTCTAACTATGATAGATTATTAGAAATTGCAAAACTGTCTCCACGCGCCGCTATAATGTCTGCCTGGTTTGAAGTAGAAAACGCCATATATTCATTAAATAAAGAAACTGTTAACCAACAAGCACCTTCATTCAAGCAATCACAAATTATATCTGAGTTAGTTAATAAAAATGTATTGGCAGAAACTGTTATTGATATTTTTAGAGATTTAAAACAATTGAGAAATCAAGCAGTTCATTATCCTGAATTTGCCCTGACACAGAAAGAAGCAGAAAAGTATATTGATTTGGCATTAAAATTATCTTCTGAATTACTGAGAGTGAAAAATCAAGTGAAATAAATCATTCAAAGAGGTTTATAAATGACTGACGAAATTGAAAAAGCTGACGCTGAAGAATTACCACAGAATATTTCTAAACAAATTACGCTTACTGATTTGATGCAACTTGCGCACCCATTAATAGATACTTATACAAAATCACAAGTAGAACAAAAGAAACAAGAATATGAATATGATTTAAAGGCACTACAAATACAGTCTCGTCAAAACATTGTTCTAATAATATGTCTCTTCTTTGTATTATTTATTGTTCTCATTATATCTGGTTATTTATATTTTCAAAACAGAGATGTATCTGCAACCAATTTAATTCAGATTGTAATTGCAATCGGCGGTGCTGCTTTTGGAGGTTATGGTTGGGCTAGAAGCAAACATTCAAAGAATAAAAAAGATGAATGAAGCGTATAACCAGTTTTCCAAGCCGACCGCTTTAAACGTTGCGGCATTTGTGCGGTTATAAAGTTACGTTGTAAAAGTATGTTGCTATTTGAGTGTGGTGAACAAAACTAAATTATAAATAATTATTGGCGTTGTTTTCCAAAGTTGCATTGCTATGTTGGGCGGCGGCTTAAAAACAACGTCGTTAGCCACTTAATCATATATGGAAGATTCTGTAAGATTTTTATTAAATAAGAATGGAAAAGTAGTGGTATCCAAGTTACTTGATTGGGGAATGATTTATTTTCTATTGCTTATGGTATTTATACAAGTATACGATTGGATTGGTAGTGGTGCGTGGAGTTCAAATAATATTGCGAATCCTTATTTTCAATATTACCAGAATTATGGAATAAAAATAATTTGTTTAACCGCATTTATTCTAAATTGTCTACTAATAACGCAAATATATTATCATATAAAAAATATTTCCTTAAAAAGAACGAACGCTCTCATTAATACAATTTTATTTATTTCTACTTTCTTAATATGGTTTGAGCTATGGTATGGTTCTACTTTCTATTATGGAGAAGTTAGAGATAAACAAGGATTACCATTTGGAGTTAATAACTTTGGAATTATTGGGAGTATTTTATTTCTCACTTACTGGATTTCTAGAATTAATTTTAGAACAGAGAATAAAAATAAAATAATTATTAATTCTATTTTTGTTGTTACAATAATAGTTTTACATATCCTTCTTATTAATTATTTAGAGGGTTCTTGGCAATTATGGCAATCGTAAAATATCAAATCGTGGCTAACCAGCGGCTCAAGCTGACTGCGTGCCTCCGTCCGGCATTTTGGTGTAATTAAGGTTGTTTGTATCCGTTAGGTTCTTGTTCTAAGTAGTTACGCATGAAAATTAATTTAAAACAATTGGCATTTGTGGGCTAAGTGAAATTGCTGTTCTGGGCAGCAGCTTAGCCGCAGGGTCGTTAGCCAGTATTATAAATATTATCAACAAATGTATTATGATAAATAAAACATTATTTCTAACAATTATTATGATCTCATTTATTGGCTGTTCCAATCAAATGGACAAACGTTTTGACAAAACAAAAGATGGCAAACCAACCTTGAGCAGTTTGATAATCTTTTCGACTTTTAATGATTTGCCTCTTGGAAAAACATCGCAAAATGTTCTAATAAATTATAGACGTCATTTGATTAAATATTCATTCCCGAATCCAGATAGTTTAGTGCCAAATCCAGAGATCGTTAGCCAGCTGTTAGGTAAAAAAGTTACTAGAGTTAATATAACGAGAACAGAATGGCCTTATATCTATCTAAATTTTCTTTCTGATACATGTGTAAGTGTTTTTATTCGCGATACAACAAAGAGTGAAAATCATCTTAAAGCCTGCATAGATATTATTACTAATGAGTTTGGTAATCCGACATATGATAATATAAACCCAGCAAGTAAAAGTGTAGTAAAAGGTACCGACCATTATACATGGAAAAAATCATCTATTTATGTTGAGTTAGTTCGTTGGCGCTGGGAAAATGATTTTTTTATTGATTTTCATAATGAGAAATTAAGGCAATATAATAATCTAGTTAGCTCTGTTACACCACTGCAACCATTATAAAATTCTGGCTAACCCGCGTCTCAAGCGGTACGCTGTAGTCGGTCATGGTATTTGCAGCTTTTGTTGACTTGGTTTTTGTTCGGCATTTGTGCAAGTGAAATAAATAATCAATAAATCATGTTGTTGGTAGCGGACACTTCGTGGCGTCCGCTTAAACGCAACGTCGTTATACGTTCAATAGGTCTTGTAAAAATTATGAAATATAGATTATCACTAATATGGTTTTTATTCTCTGTTTATATTTATGCTCAAAAAATTGAGCTAATTAACCCAAATGGAAATGAAGTTTTCACCTCTTCAACCAATCAATCTATTTACATAAAAAAAATCTCTTTTAGATACTTTGATGTTTTTTTTAGTGAAAATAATGCTAAAGATTGGCAGTTATTATTAAGAGATAAAGTTGCGGGAGATTACTTTAGTTACTCAGCATTAGCATGGCAAGTTCCAAATGTTAAATCAGATAGTTGTCTAATCAAAGTAGTTGATTCATCCGATTCATTAAATTATGATGTTAGTGATAAAATATTTTCTGTTGTTTCTGGTGCCATGAAAAATGAATTTAATTTTCCATTACAAGTAGGAAATGCATGGTTTTTTGTTTATGAAGGTGATTTATATAATCAACCCAATCCAAAGATATTGACGATTCTAAAAGTTACAAAAGATACTTTAATGAATGATGGAAATCGTTATGCTGTAATTGAGAGATATGATAGCACTTATGAAAATAAATGGGAAAAATATAAAGGTAATTACAAATTACTTCGAGTAGAAGGGTCAAAAGTTTATGAATATCCGAATAAGCTTCTTTTCGATTGCAATTGGACTGCGTTAGATACTAGACCTGGAGGATTATTTTCTTTTCATTCAAAATATGTCCCATTGTTCGGCTATTTTAATATTACTTATTATTTGATGACATTTACTGAAGAATGGACATCATATATGGATGGAATAGGATTTTATGAATTATATATTCTTCATTGGCATGATTACCAAAGGACAAGTAGAACATTAGTTGGATGTTTATTAAATGGGAAAAACTATGGTAATACAATTACTGATATCAAAAAAGAGTTAGGAGAATTGCCAAAAGAATTCAAATTATTGCAAAACTATCCTAATCCATTTAATCCTTCAACTATAATTAGATATTATCTTCAAAGTAGCGGCGATGTAACTCTTAAGTTATATAACATACTAGGAAAAGAATTATTCACTTTAGTCAATAAATATCAAACTTCTGGTGAATATGAAGTAGAACTAAATATGAAGTATTATTCAAGTGGGATTTATTTCTACACTCTGAGTTGTAATAATTATATAAAAACTAAAAAATTATTATTGTTGAGATAAAACGTATAACAAGTTTTACAAGCCGACAGCTTTAAACTGTTGGGCATTTGTGTAATTATATAGTTGCGTTGTAAAAGTTAGTTGCTCTTTAAAGTTGGTTGCAATAAGAAAGTTTTAATAAAATTATTGGCGTTCGTTTTTCAAAGCAGCTTTGTTTTGTTGGGCTGCGGCTTAAAAACAACGCCGTTATACGCAATAATAAGAGATATTATGAAGACAAAAACATTAATGGTATTCATTCTTTTTTATTCATCACAAATATTTTCGCAAAATTCGGATTGGAATATTCTCCAGCCGTCCAATATTGGTGTATTTAAGAATATTCAAGTCAAAAATGAAATGAATATGTATTTATTGACAGATTTGGGATTATATAAATCTGTAGATAAAGGATATAACTGGATCGAATTGATACGAGGAGACATTGAAACATTCTCGTTATATAATGATAATGAAATTATAATATCAAAAAATTATGATCAAGGAAATTGTTCAATTTTACTTTTAAAAGAAGATGTGAATACATTAATAAAAGAAAATGAACATTTCATAAGTAAAGAAAACAATAGTAGTGTGGTTATAAGCAAATATTTTATAAACAAAGGGGATATTTATGCTGTAGCAGATTACCGTTTTGAACCTTTTATGTCAAAATATGGTAACCTATTTTCTAACATTCTATTTAAGACCAATGGGGATACCTTATGGCAAAAAATTAATTATCCTGGGTATTATATATATAGTTTATCTATTAAAAATAAAGATACACTGATAGTGGCTAATAACGGCTCAACTTCTAGTAATAAAACAATGGGCTGGACTCAAAGAATAGAATATAGTTATAATAATGGCGCAATCTGGTCTGTTTATGGAGGTGTATATTTGAATAGTAACACTAACCTAACAACAATTAGCTCATTGATAATTTCCCAAAGTGACGCCATAATTTATGGTCAATACAATTTGCACTCATATGACGCGACTAGAGGGCTATTCCGGTTAGACGATTTCATGGATACAAACCATAATGGAAAGTGGGATAATTATCTAATTGGAATACCAATTATTAAACTTTTTTCGCATAGTTCTTCTTCAAATCTTTACGCATTAACTCCAGATAGTTTGTTTGTTTCAAAAACTGATGGAAAGTCATGGTATAATAGAAACAATAGCCAAATATTTTCTAATAATTTAGATTTTACTGTCGATAAGGATGGTATCGTTTATGTAATATCGTCGAATAAGATTTACAAAAGTAAAAATGATTTGACTATAGTTGAAAAAGACAATATTCATTTATCAAACGAATATATATTACTTCAAAATTATCCAAATCCATTTAATCCTCAAACCACCATCGAGTATTCTATTGCCAAAGCTGGAAATGTAAAAATACTATTATATGATATGTTAGGTAAAGAACTCCGAGTCTTAGCGGACGAGTTTAAGAATGTGGGTCATCATAAGATTGTATTTGATGGATCAAATTATTCAAGTGGAATCTATTTTTATAAAATACAAACAAGCAATTATTCTCAAACAAAGAAATTATCGTTAATAAAATAAGCGTATAACCTCTTTAATAAGTAAAAAGTCAAGAGGATAAAATAATTCCTGACCAATCCGTAAAGTACGGATAGTAAGAAAGAGTTCTTTGAAAAACTGAGTATTGATCGCTTCAACAAAATCTCGATGCCGATAATATCTATGAGATCAATGGCCCACCAAAAAAGATCGGCGGGCAGGCTGACCAAACCTCTTTTGGGACTTACTAATATCGCATGATAATTAGCTGCTCTGCATTAGCAGAACTATTCCAGATATAACAAAGGCATGCGTGTTGTTACCCAATCCCGCGCGGCGATTATGCATGGGAGCTAACCAGTTAGGCGTAGGGGTTTACAACACGCGGCCATTGAAAAGATTTTCTTTTAATTAAATCTTTGCCCTTGAATTTGTTGTTGAAGTCGAATTTATATTTTAAAACATGATAGACAATCTCAGCGATCTCTTTAGCAATGATTGTTTTAGCAACATGTTTGTTCTTCTTTCTAAGTAAAGAGTTATGATAATTACGGATGATAGGATAATACTGACAAGCATGAACAGCAGCGTCACTGAAAGCAACTTTAAGATATTTGTTACCATCTTTAGAAGAACGTTGTTTGGATTTGCCGCCGGAATTGCGAGCAGAAGGAACAAGCCTGCAGTAAGAGAAGAAATGTTTAACATCTTCGAAACGGTTAATGTCGTCAACTTCGAGCAAGATAGTAAAAGCGTTCATCTTACCAATGCCGGGAATCCAGAGAAGACGCTGAGTATCATCGTTCGGAATTAGAAAAGGATAAAGTTGTTTTTCCAGATCGAGTATTTGTTCTTTGAGTAATGCTTCAACTTCAGTTAGTTGATCAAATTGGAAACGAGGAATAGCCTCAAGTTGTTCCGGTGAATCGAGATTGTATTTGGCAAGGAGCAGATGCATAGAGTTGGTAACGGAAGTATGACGTTGAACAATTTTAATGCGGGCACGAAGAGCATCGCGAAGAAGACGGTTATCGTTAGAAATTTTATGAGCGACAGG